>ENA-OQVM01001553-OQVM01001553.1-marine-metagenome-genome-assembly--contig:-NODE-1553-length-30076-cov-4.153272_pt1 | contig 30076 bp, 30 predicted proteins | sample MGYA00237776_ERZ505498 | MGnify/ENA primary metagenome ERZ505498 (study PRJEB26159, sample SAMN06265151) | marine metagenome | isolation source: Helgoland LTER site | place: Germany:Helgoland, sampling...
GGATTGATGGCAAAAAGCGCCTATCACTTTATAACGCGGCCCACTAAGCTACCAAGTTTGCTGTGGGATACTGGTAAAGCTACCCTAAAAGCAGGTTACATGACTCGAGCGCAAGGCATAAAAATGCCTACTATGCCGTTTAATGCACCTAAAACAAGGTTTAACGACACCGTTGAAATGGAACGTGTGTGGAATTCTACTATTTTAGATATCCACCGAGTTAAGACACTCAGAAAGGCAGTAGACGGGGCAACCTTAAATGATGTGATATTGGCTATATGTGCTGGAGCGCTTAGGCGTTACTTGTTAGAAAAAGAGGAATTACCCGTTAAACCACTCGTGGCCATGGTGCCAGTATCTACTCGAACCCCAGAAGAAAAAAATGCAATGGGTAATCAAGTATCTGCTATGTATGTGCAGTTGGCTACTGATGTTGAAGATCCCATTAAGCGACTGGAGAAAATTCAAATTAATACTATGGTCGGTAAGCTTTACCAAGATGCTATCGATGCAAAAAGTTTAATGGGATACGCTGAGTTAATTCCGTTTGGGTTAGCAGGTGTGGCAGCGAGGTTTTACTCCCGTGCGGCCATAGCCAAACACCATAATCCTTTATTCAATGTGGTTATTGCCAATGTACCTGGGCCACAAATCCCCATTTATCTTGCCGGTCATAAGCTTGTTGTTAATATGGGTACCGCCCCAATTTTTGATGGTATGGGTTTGATCATACCTATTTGCAGTTATAACGGCACCCTATCTATTAGCCCTACAAGCTCAGCCAATTTAATGCCTGATTTAGATATGTTTGCACGTTACATTCGCGAAAGTGCTAATGAGTTAGAACTGGCAGTAATGGAAAAACTAGCTGGCCAAGCCACCATTGATGGGCTTATGAAAAGTTAAAAGTTACACTAGATGATAGGATTTGTTATGAAACATGTATTACCTAAAATTCCAAGACCCTCTTTATTTCATTTGTTCAGCGAAGGCAGAACATTAATTGAGCTTAGTGCGTTTGGTGCTGCACTGCCCTTATTAAAGAGGGCACCCTCTGGTGACGGTCACCCAGTGATGGTACTCCCTGGCTTCTTAGCCAGTGATTTTTCCACTAAACCCATACGTGCGTTTTTAAAAGGTAAAGGTTATGCAACCTATGGCTGGGAGCTTGGGCGCAATTTAGGTACTCATATAGTCGGTGGTGAACAAGTATTAAGTGATAAACTGATAAATCGAGTGATTGAATTATCGGTCATCCACAACGCAAAGGTGAGTTTAATAGGCTGGAGCTTAGGGGGTATTTTAGCCCGAGAGCTTGCTCGAATTATTCCTGATTGTATACGTCAAGTTATTACATTGGGAAGTCCATTCAATGGATCTCATGGATCATCTCCCGCAGTTGAAGGATTGTTTGAATTGATAAATGGTAATGTTTCTCAATCTAATCCTGATGTTGTGAAACAAATGTTTACGCCACCCCCGGTGCCTAATTCTGCATTTTACTCTAAAAGTGATGGTGTTGTTCATTGGCAAGCTTGTATCAATCACGGAATTGAAGCTCATCATCAAGCAGAGAACATTCAGGTAAGGGGCAGTCATTCTGGTTTAGGGCATAATCCACAGGTTGTATGGATTGTCGCGAATAGATTGTCACAATCAGAAGCGAGTTGGCAGCCCTATAAAAAAGATGAACTTGAAAAGAAACAGTTTTCAGGCAAGCTAAAGTACGTTTAATTTACGAGGAGTTTTGACACCTTTGAATCCTATCATTCACCACCCCGAACAGTTGGTTACCGCTAACAATATTCATATTAATTACGATAGTTTTGGAGACAAAAGTCATCCCGCGATTGTATTGATCATGGGGTTAGCTACTCAAATGATTTATTGGGACGAACAATTTTGTAAATTACTTGCGTCACAGGGCTTCTGGGTCATCAGATTTGATAACCGTGATAACGGCAAAAGTACTTGGTTGGACTCAAACCCTCCTCCCACCAGTCTTGCTTTACTGACAAATGCTGTGTTTAAGCGCCCGATAGGAGCGACGTACTTATTGTCTGATATGATGAACGACACAGTAGGCTTATTAGATGCATTACACCTCGAAAGTGCACACATAGTGGGCGCATCTATGGGAGGAATGATTGCTCAAGAAATCGCCATCCATCATCCACACAGAGTCAAAAGTCTTACCTCTATTATGTCTACCACCGGCAACAGAAAGTTACCTAAACCGTCTACGGCGTTTAGCTTTAAAATGCTCAAACCACCTCCCAAAGATGTCAATAAAGCGGTTACTTTTGGGATGCACGTCTGGCGGTTGATACAGGGGGAACACTATCCATTTGATCAACCAAAGGTGCTTGGTTTAATAACGCGGGCTTTACAACGAGGTTTTAATCCTGCGGGCAACACCCGTCAACTAGCTGCCATTTTGGACTCGCCGGATAGAACGCAAGCACTGAATACTTTAAAGGTGCCCAGCTTAATTATACATGGCGAGGACGACCCCTTAGTTCTCGTTGCTTGTGGATATGCGACAGCTAAAGCGATACCCAATGCCAAAATAAAAACCTACCCAGGAATGGGGCATACCATACCAAGCCAATTATATGATGATATAAGTAAACAGATACTGGATCTCATAAGGCCTTTGGGATCTACTTAAAGCGCGCAAACAATCCGTTGACGCTGCGCACCATCCACCTAGGATAATGTGTGGCCCATTGCACTAACAATTTGTTGGCTATCTTATCTAGAAATACTACTTCACCTTTCATACTTGCCTTATAGGCTTGTGCAGTAAGTTCCATCGGATCAGCTTTTAAAAACTTTGGAATAAATTTTTCGATGCCATCAGCATGACTGAGCATTTTGGTTTCTGTCATGCCTGGGCATACACACGTAACCGTTACCCCAGTGCCACGGAGCTCTTCAGCGATACCTTCTGAAAAGGATAAGACAAAAGCTTTACTGGCACCGTATGCTGCAAAATTAGGTGTGGGCATAAAACTAGCAATAGAGCCTATATTAACAATTTTTCCTTGCCCTCGTGCGAGCATGGGATTGACAAATTGTTGCGTCATATTGACCAAACTCTGGACATTTAATTGCAACAAATTATTTAGCTGCTGTGAGTCGCTAAGGTTTAACTTTTCGACTTGCATCATACCTGCATTATTCACCAATATATCGATTTCAATTTCTTTTAATGCAATCGCATCGAACAATTTTTGTGCCGCATCAACTGGGATCAAATCGGCGGCAAATACATGCACATCAACTGAGTATTTTGCTTTTAGTTCGGCGGCAAAATCCATTAACTTAGTTGCATTACGAGCCACTAACACTAAGTCATGTCCATTCTTTGCGTATATCTCTGCAAAGCAACGGCCTATACCTTCCGATGCGCCTGTGATGAGTGCTGTTGTAAGTCTGGACATTGTGAACCTCGTTGTTAATTTACGTGATGTGGGAGCAAATCATCACATTATTTATTGTATGGGGTGTTCTGAGTAAATGTGTCGTTTGTAAAACCCAGTTGCAGTGATGAATCGGTTATGCTTTTTTTATTTACCTTGGCTGCTTTGGCTCTTTTTTTACGTGCTGCACAGGCTTTAATTATTTTACTTTGAACATCTTGTTCTAACTTTACCCAATGGACTCTTTCTTCTCTTGAACGAAAACAACCTATACAGAAACCTTTGGGCCCAGACTGACAAATACCAATGCATGGGCTGATAATTTCAAAAATTTCAATCTGCTTCAATGATTGCCTCAAAAGCTACATATAACGTTGTGTCTTAATAATAACATGTTGCGCGAAATCTAAGCAGTCACTTTGCATGCAGACAATAATAAGGCCGCAAATTAGCAGCCATCAATATGATGCTAGCAGATCTTCACCCTTTCCTCGGGTTAAAGATACATAGTCATCATCTTAGGATCTTTAGCATCAGGTGAGGTATAAAAGTTAAATGTGCTGCCTACCTATTATACGTATAATTCACCAAATACTTTAGAAAGCTGCAGCATATTTTCTGCGTTGCTGATGGTATCTAAAAGCGATTGAAGTGGAGCAATGCCTTTCTTATTGGCCAACTCGGTATTCATGTAGCTGTTATACATGTCGCCTAATTCTTTGCGTATTCGCAACTTTTTAAGCTTCAGTGTTCGCTGACTTTTGGATAAACGTTTTTAAATTTTCTTGGTTGTCATCATATAAAACGTTGCACGACCCATAACGAGACTTATCTGCTGGGATCGCGGTTTGTGTTAACCATACCCCGTTAACAGGTCTAAAAAAATCACCTTGAGCCCGCATGTTTTTATCAACGGCTGTTAAATCAATACCTGAGTTTACAGGCGCTTCACTGACTAGTACCGTTGCAGTAGCCTTTGCAGACTGGCTTGTTTGATTTTTACAAAGGGGTATGAGTTTACTGATTGAACAAGCTAACTGCAAAAGCGGATAAAGGTTAAATGTGGGAATGTGGTTTTAGAACAGGTAATAAAAAAGGGCCAGCGGCCCTTTTTTAAATCATTACAGCATTTTACTTTTTCTTTGCCTTAGGGTTAGGCAAATCAGTAATACTACCTTCGTACATTTCAGCGGCTAGGCCGATTGATTCGTTAAGGGTGGGGTGAGCATGGATAGTTAATGCGATGTCTTCTGCATCGGCTCCCATTTCAATTGCTAGGCCAATTTCACCTAACATTTCACCCGCATTAATACCCACAATAGCGCCTCCAATAATACGATGTGATTCTTTGTCAAAAATCAATTTAGTCAAACCTTCAGTGCGTGCTGATGCGATAGCACGACCGGAAGCAGCCCAAGGGAAAGTCGCGGTTTCATATTTTATGCCTTGTTCTTTGGCTTCTTTTTCGGTGACGCCTACCCATGCCATTTCTGGATCGGTATAAGCAACTGAAGGGATACCTTTAGGATCGAAGTAGTGTTTCATGCCTGAAATAACCTCCGCCGCTACATGGCCTTCATGGGCTGCTTTGTGAGCAAGCATGGGTTGCCCTATTACGTCACCTAAAGCAAAAATGTTAGACACATTGGTACGAAGCTGTTTATCAACGTTGATAAAACCACGCTCGTCTACATTTACACCGGCTTTTTCTGCGTCTACCATGCTGCCATTCGGACGACGGCCAACTGCCACTAATACTTTATCGTATCTCACGGGCTCTGCGGGCGCTTGTTTACCTTCAAAAGATACATACAAGCCATCTTTTTTAGCTTCAACACCTGTGACTTTTGTTTCTAACATAACGTTAAATTTGTTTTTAACGTATTTATGATAGGCTTTCACTACATCTTTATCAGCCGCGGGTACTAGCTGGTCAAGGAATTCAACCACGTCAATTTTTGAACCCAGCGCACGGTATACTGTGCCCATTTCTAAGCCAATGATACCGCCACCTAAGACTAGCATTTTTTCAGGGATGTCAGCGAGCTCAAGTGCGCCAGTTGAGTCAATTACGCGAGGATCATCTTGTGGAATAAACGGCAAGCTAACTGGCTCGGAGCCTGCTGCAATGATAGCATTGTCAAAGGTGATAGTCGTCTTTCCGTCTTTGCCTTCTACTTCAAGGGTATTGCTACTGGTAAATTTACCATACCCTTGGACGTGTTTTACTTTACGCATTTTAGCCATACCAGATAAACCTTTGGTTAACTGGTCAACAACGCTGTCTTTCCAACCACGCACTTTGTCTAAATCGATAATGGGCTCACCAAAAGATACACCGTGACCGGCCATGTCTTTGGCATCGTCAATCACCTTGGCTACATGAAGCAATGCTTTTGACGGTATACAACCGACGTTTAAACATACACCGCCCAAGGTTACACGAGCGTCAACTATAACCGTTTCCACACCTAAATCAGCAGCACGAAAAGCGGCTGCGTAGCCTCCTGGGCCTGCACCTAATACAACTAACTGAGTCTTGATTTCGCTCATATGTTCCTCAAATTCTTTTTTGAACGACATGTTTTACTCATATTGCAGTTAACATGTCGTGAATAAATTCTGCCTTTTGGCTTTAAAAAATGGGGTGGCAGTAAACTGTCCCCCGTTCTTCACTAAAGTATTATTCTACGTAAATCAGTTAAGTTTGCAGCAACTTCGGTAGAGAAGCGCGCACCTACTGCACCGTCGATTACCCGGTGGTCGTAAGACAGACTTAATGGCACCATGAGGCGTGGCTTAAATTCTGTTCCACTCCACTTAGGTTTCATTTCTGATTTAGATACACCCAATATAGCAACTTCAGGCGCATTAACAATAGGCGTAAATGCTGTTCCGCCAATGCCGCCTAAGCTTGAAATAGTAAATGTACCGCCTTGCATATCTGTTGCTTTTAACTTGCCTTCACGAGCCTTTCCAGAAATTTCGATCAACTCTTTAGAAAGCTGTTCGATGCCTTTTTTGTTGACATCTTTAATAACGGGAACGACTAAACCGCCCGGTGTTTCAACTGCAATACCGATATTAATAAACTTCTTAATAAGTAAACTTTCACCATCATCAGATAAAGAAGAGTTAAAGGCTGGATACTTCTCCAATGCTTTGGCCACTGCTTTCATCACAAAGACTAAAGGTGTAATTTTTAATCCAGACTTAATCTTAGCATGATAAGCATTTTGCTCTTTACGGAACGTTTCTACCTCTGTGATATCCGCTTCATCAAACTGAGTAATATGGGGGATAGTTGCCCAGTTACGGTGTAAGAAAGGACCAGATATTTTCTGTATACGGGTTAATGGTAAGACTTCAATCTCACCAAACTTAGCATGATCAACAGGTTTAACCGTCGCGATTTGCAAAACATTTCCTGCAACCACTGCGTTGCCACTGGCCGAACGAGGTTTGGCTAATTCTGCTTTAACATAGGCTTGAACGTCTTCTTTTAGCACACGTTTTTTAGGACCGGTACCCGAAACCAAGCTTAAGTTCACACCAAACTCTCTGGCTACTCTGCGAACTGAAGGTGACGCGTGTGCTTTGCCGCCACTAGTCGCAACAGGTGTTGCTGAGACAGGTGCTGGTTTGACTGGTGCAGTTGAAGCCGCTTTTTCTGGAGCCGCTTGAGTTACTGGCGCTTCTTTAGCGACCGGAGCAGTCTCTATTGCTCCAACACCGGCAGTCTCAAGTTTAATCACAAGTGTACCTTGCTTCACTTTATCGCCAGTGGAGATGTACACTTCTTTAACAGTTCCAGCATGGCTGGAGGGTACATCCATGGTGGCCTTGTCTGTTTCTAAGGTAATCAAACCGTCTTCTTGTTCAATCACATCACCAACAGACACCAGTACTTCGATAACGTCTACTTCACCGTCTTCACCGATGTCAGGCACCGCTACTTCAACTAGTGCACTCGCTGTGGTTACAGCAGATGTCGCAGGGGTAGCTTCTGGAGCAGGCACTGCAACAACCGGGACAACTGTCTCTGCTACGGGAGCGGCTGGCGCAACTTCAGGAGAATCGGCTGTAGCGCTTGCACCCGTTGCTTTGATTTCACCAATCACATCACCTTCTTTGATTTTGTCACCGACTTTTACCGACAAACTGGCGAGTTCACCTGCAAAAGGAGCAGGTATATCCATTGATGCTTTATCAGTTTCAACGGTAACAATACCTTCGTCGGCATCAAGTGTGTCGCCAACAGCGAAACAAATTTCAATGATTTCAACTTCTTCGCCACCTACATCAGGGACTAGAATTTTTTGAATATCAGACATATGTAAAATTCCTTATCTAGACACTATTAAGCGTAAAGTGGGTTAAGTTTTTCTGTATCGATGTCAAAGTGTTTAATTGCTTGTGTTACAACACTCTTCTCAATTTCGCCACGTTTAGATAATTCGTACAAAGAAGCCACAACAACATAAGCAGCGTTCACTTCAAAGTGAGTTCGTAGGTTCGCACGGCTATCACTGCGACCGAAACCGTCGGTACCTAGACAGCGGTAGTCAGTGTCGATGAATGCACGAACTTGATCTGAATAACCTTTAATGTAGTCGGTTGCTGCAATTGCAGGGCCTGCGTCTTTAGTAATAACTTGACCAATATGAGCAGTGACCGGTTTTGCTTCAGGGTTTAACATGTTCCAGCGAACTACGTCTTGACCTTCACGGGCTAGCTCATTGAACGAAGTAACAGAGTAAACATCGGACGATATATTGTAGTCTTTACTCAATATTTGAGCCGCTTTACGCACTTCATTTAAGATAGTCCCCGAGCCCATTAATTGAACATTAGACTTGGCCTTACCTTGAGCTTCAATTCGTTCTAATTTATAAATACCTTTGATGATTTGTTCGGCTACGTCTTTACTTTCTGGCATAGCAGGGTGTTGATAATTTTCATTCATCAAGGTGAGGTAATAAAAAATATTTTCGTTTTCAGCGTACATCCGGCGTAAGCCGTCTTGCACGATTACTGCTACTTCATATCCGTAAGTTGGGTCATAGGTTACACAATTAGGTATCAGATTAGCTTGAACATGTGAATGTCCATCTTGGTGTTGTAAACCTTCACCATTAAGGGTGGTTCGGCCTGCAGTTGCTCCTAATAAAAAGCCACGGGCTTGGCTGTCGCCAGCTGCCCAAGCTAAATCACCTACGCGCTGGAACCCGAACATTGAGTAGTATATGTAAAAAGGAATAGTAGTGGCATTACACGTAGAGTAGGAGGTACCTGCTGCGACCCAAGAAGCCATAGCACCTAGTTCGTTAATACCTTCTTGTAAAACCTGACCTTTCTTATCTTCACGATAATAAGCCACTTGATCAGCATCTTGAGGCGTGTATTTTTGACCTTCGTTGGCGTAAATTCCGACTTGACGGAATAAACCCTCCATACCAAAAGTCCGGGCTTCATCAGGAATAATGGGAACGACACGTTTACCCATTTTTTTGTCTTTCAATAAGACATTTAGTACGCGTACAAAGGTCATAGTAGAAGATACCTCACGATCCCCTGAACCTTTCAAGATAGCATCAAAGGCTTTTAGTTCAGGCATTTCAAGTTGTTCTTCTGCTTGAACAAGGCGCTGTGGTAATGAACCGCCTAATGCTTCTCGACGAGCTTTCATATACTTATATTCTTCACTGTCTTCAGCGAATTTAAAATAAGGTAAATCAGCAATAGCCTCGTCTGCAACTGGGATATTAAAGCGATCGCGGAATTTTTTAAGGGAATCCACGTCCATTTTTTTCACGTTGTGCGCGATGTTTAACGCTTCACCTGATGCTCCTAAACCAAAACCTTTAATAGTTTTGGCTAAAATAACAGTTGGACGGCCCTTTGTGTCCATCGCTTTTTGGTAGGCTGCGTATACTTTAACTGGGTCATGTCCGCCACGGTTTAGACGAAAAATATCTTCGTCAGACATATTGGCCACTAATGCTGCTGTTTCAGGATACTTGTTGAAGTAGTTTTCACGGGTGTACTTGCCGCCTTTGGCTTTGCAGTTTTGGTATTCGCCATCAACGGTTTCATTCATTAATTGCAACAGCTTTCCTGACTTATCACGAGCCAGAAGCGCATCCCAATAACTACCCCAAATGACCTTAACTACTTCCCAACCTGCACCACGGAAAGTGCCTTCAAGTTCTTGGATTATTTTGCCATTACCACGAACCGGTCCATCCAGACGCTGCAAGTTGCAGTTGATCACAAAGGTTAAGTTGTCTAAACCTTCACGTGAAGCCAAACCAATAGCCCCCAATGATTCTGGCTCATCACACTCACCGTCACCTAAGTAGCAATACACTCTTTGCTCAGAACAGTCCTTGATGCCACGGTTAGTCAGGTACTTTAAAAAACGCGCAGTGTAGATAGCTTGTAAGGGGCCTAAGCCCATAGACACAGTAGGAAACTGCCAATAATCTTTCATTAAGTGAGGATGTGGGTAAGAAGGAATGCCTTGACCATCACATTCCTGACGGAAGTTATTTAATTGGGTTTCTGATAAATTGCCTTCAAGGAAAGAACGAGCATAGATACCTGGAGAAATATGACCCTGATAAAAAATAAAGTCGCCACTATTTTTGTCGTTAGGAGCCTTAAAGAAGTGGTTAAAACCGACATCATACAGCATGGCAGATGAAGCAAAGCTACCTATATGGCCACCAAGATCTAAGTCTTTTTTAGAGGCACGCAACACGATCATTAAAGCGTTCCAGCGAATTGCAGCCCGAATACGCGCTTCAATAGTTTGGTCACCGGGCATTGTTGGCTCTTGCACTACCGGGATCGTATTGATATACGCAGTGGTTGCATCATAAGGTAAATGCGCGCCACTACGACGAGCTTTATCAATTAGCGCCTCTAAAATAAAATGCGCGCGTTCAGCGCCTTCTTCTTCAAAAACGGTTTCTAGAGAGTCTAACCACTCTTGCGTTTCTTGTGGATCTACATCCGGATGCATCATATCAGCCATGGTGCTTTCCTTTTTTATAGTTGTTAATGTAGGAACTTATGATTACTAAATAAAACAAATATAAAATATCTGCTCTGATTAATATTTCAGTAAGTTGTTATTCATTTCATCCTTGAATGTGTCTTCACACATCCAATGAAATAGTTAATTTACTTTACTCTAATTCACTTCTATTCGACGCAACGCACGCTGCATACGCATGTCTTGTCGATTAATGTTCAGTAATGTGTCTTCTATGTAAGCTAAGTGTTCATTACTAGCCTTGCGGGCCTGCTCTGGATCACCTGCTAAAATAGCTTTGACTATGTTGCGCCTTTGACGATTTATATTTTGAGGTGCATCAGCATGTTTGGCTAACACCTCTAAATTTCGCTGAATATTGTCTTGCAGCATAGACTGCAGACTGCGCATCACGTGCTGTAAAACCATGTTGTGGGCAGCGTTAGCCATGGTCAGATAAAAGTTAACTAAGGCTCTGGCTTGTTGGCTTTTATCGGTTGAGTCATCTGGAAGTGCGTCTAATGCGTTTTCTAACGCTTGGCAATCTTCTGGTTGGCCTCGTAGCGCTGCATAATAAGCCGCCATGCCTTCTAGCGCATGGCGAAATTCAAGTAAATCAAATTGCATTTCTGGTTTATCAGATAAAAGTAGTAGAAGAGGCTCGGTAATCAGTTCGTTGAGGCGAGGCTTAACAAAAGTCCCCCCGCCTTGTTTGCGTTCCACTAAATTTTTGTTCTCGAGCTTCTGAATCGCTTCTCTTACAGAAGGCCTGGAGACTGCAAATTGTTCTGCGAGAGTGCGTTCTGATAAAAGTTTTTGTCCGGCCAGAAGTCTACCGTCCAATATCATAGATTCTAACTGCTCCATAATATCATCAGATAATTTTCTAGATTGCACTCGGCGCATTTAATTATTCCACGGTTCGTAACAGCGATAAATTTGTTGTTTGGTAAATTGGTAATACCATAAACCCGCAATAGCTTATTAGACAATGGCCTTTGGGTAAATGCTAATTTTACAAACGAGCAATGAAATCGAGCGTGAAATAAATAAAGTCAATAAAAATCAATTGTATAGGATGCAGTTTCTCTGGTCTGACCTTTTAGTTAATCCAACCAGTTAAGGTCAGTAATGCAATAATCACCAGTAAAAACATGACATTTCTTTTAGCCAAACGAACTAAAGTGCAGGGTTCTTCGGTGCAATCATTTTCATCTGGTTCAATCTCTTCGGCTTTTTTTGATACATCTAACAACAGGGTTTTTGCCTGGACTGCTGGGTCGGGTAGATAGCCTAACCAAGTAGGGAAAGCACGAGAAAAGTGCCCAACCAATAAAAATCCCAAAGCTGTTATACGTACAGGTACCCAGTCAACAATGTTGAGTAATCGTTTTACTTGATTACCGACTGGGTCATTATCATTTGATAACCTTGAGTCTAATTCTCTGATCAATACGTATAAAACAACCCCTGCAGCACCACAGGCTGCAAACCATAAAATAACTGCAGTATAGTGGCGGTAGTTTTGCCAAACTAGGCTCAATCCAAACGAGACAGTCTCTTTGTTATCACCATTTATTTGATCTTCGTACATACTGCATGCCTGCAAATCTCCTCTGTTTGCGGCTTGTAAAAAACATTTATAGGTAGCGCGGATAGCGGGGCAACCCACACAAATCATCAATATGGCAGTGCTAATGATAAACTCCAATAATCCACCAGCAAATTTTTGCACCACTAAGTAAACAATAATCACAGGTACAAAAATAATCAGAGCTAAGGCCCAAGATTTTGAAGACGAGTTAAACCAACCTTGTGACTGAATACTTTGTAAGTACTTATCCGTGTAAAACCTTGCTTGCCAATATTTGGATTTAGTGGTGACGCGTTCTACCAGTAGTACCAGCAATAAGCTGATTAATGTCATGATTTTATCTCTTGTTATGTCTTAGTTAGCTTTAGCATGTCAATTATATCATTTGTCGATATTGTGGCCAGTCAAAAGCGATACCTGGGTCAGTTTTTCTGCCGGGTGCAATATCATTATGGCCTACAATGCGCCCTAGAGTGATCGCAGGATAATCTTGCATCAATTCTTTGGTTAATTCACTCAGACTTTGATACTGAGTTTGGGTATAAGAAATATGATCAGCACCCTCAAGCTCAATGCCAATTGAATAATCGTTACAGTTATCTACGCCCTGAAAACTTGACACACCTGCGTGCCATGCTCTTTTGTCAAAAGGCACAAATTGTAAAATATGCCCATCCCGTTTAATTAAGCAATGAGCAGACACTCGCATTTGGTAAATGCTCGAAAAATAGTGGTGTAATTGAGGATCTAAACGGCCGGTAAAAAAATACTTTATATAGTCACCACCAAACTCATTCGGTGGTAATGAAATATTGTGTACCACTAGCAGCGAAATGTTAGTTTGCTCAGGGCGCTCGTCCCAATGAGTTGTAGGGCAATATTCAGCTTGTGTTAAAATGGCTTTCTTGATCAAGGTATTAGCGGCTTTAGTGGCTTGATATTGTTATGATAACAAAGTGGATCTGCAAACGCTGACAAATTTTATGAAAAGTGAACTAATCAATGCAACAAAGTAAAGTGGGTAAAGGTATGTTGATTGTTGCATGGATCATCGGTTTGGGTTTGTTAACGCTGTTGTTCGATGATCAACTTGCCAAGCAATTTAATCCTAATGTCGAGCCTATTTCCTCATTTAGTCAAGGTGTGCAAGAGGTGCGACTTAGACAAAATCGGGCTGGGCACTATGTCAGTGGCGGTGCTATTAATGGTCAACCGGTGGTGTTTTTATTAGATACAGGTGCCACTCATGTATCAGTACCTATGCATTTGGCTGAACAACTTAATTTACAAAAGGGCAGGGCGTCTTGGGTGCAAACTGCGAATGGAAGGCTTCAGGTGGCCCAAACAAATATTCAACGATTGTCTATTGGTGATATTCAATTAGCTAATGTCAGAGCTAACTTAAATCCCGGTTTTAAAGAGAATGAAATATTGCTGGGAATGAGCGCATTAAAACAATTAGAATTCTCCCAAAAAGGTGAATGGCTGATTTTACGAAATCTATAGACCTTGCTCCATTGTTATAAGAGAAACTATGCAAAATATTGATATAAAAGCAGCGGTTGAAATCGCGTTATCAGAAGATTTGGATGGACAACATGTCGACCACGGTGATATCACCGCTAATCTTATCCCCGTCACACAAAGCATTACCGCTGATATTATCACCCGTGAAGATTGTGTATTAGCTGGCGCTGGTTGGGTCACAGAAACTTTTGCTCGTATTGATAAAAATATTCAGTTGAACTGGTATGTCAAAGACGGTGACGAGCTAAAAGTAAATCAGCCAATAGTGAGGGTGTTGGGCAATGCTAGGCGAATTTTAACAGGTGAGCGCACCGCGTTAAACTTTTTACAAACACTATCAGGCACGGCCACTGTCGTTGCGAAATGTATGAAAGAGTTAGCCGGAACTAACACGCAATTATTAGACACACGAAAAACATTGCCTGGTATGCGCTTAGCGCAAAAATATGCGGTGACTTGTGGTGGTGGTAAAAATCATCGCATTGGTCTGTATGATGCCTACCTTATAAAAGAAAATCATATTCTAGCCTGTGGTTCGATACAAGCCGCAGTTATTAAAGCAAGGGAACATCACGCTAATTTACCTGTGGAAGTAGAAGTAGAAAATATTCAAGAACTACACCAAGCCATTGAGGCTAAGGCCGATATTGTGATGTTAGATAATTTTAGTTTGGCTATGCTTAAGCAAGCGGTGATTGTCAACCAAGGGCAATGCAAACTGGAGGTGTCGGGTAATATTACTATTGAAAGTTTAAAGGCTTTATCTGCTTTAGGTGTAGATTTTATTTCGTCAGGGGCACTTACTAAACATATTCAAGCGATAGACTTGTCCTTAAGAGTAATAGAAATCCGCTCTTCGAAAATTTGACAATAGTGCTTATAAAAAAACGGGTGAAAAGATCGGGTGAAAGTGCTTGTGAAAGTGTTTGTATAAGAGTCATTGTATAAAGAATATTAGTCGCCAAGCATGGGGTAATCCCTAACTGTCATGGGAATGTCGGTTTGAATTCGTAACCGACACTAAGTAAATTTATGCATACTCGTGATTCTTATGCGCAGAGGTAAGTTTAATGATCCTTAAAGAGCTACGTATTAGCCACCACCTTTCACAAGAGCAATTAGCTCAAATGTCTGGTTTAAATGTTCGAACAATTCAACGAATTGAAAGTGGTAAAAATGCAAGTTTAGAATCTCTTAAATGTCTCGCTGCTGCGCTTGAGGTTGATGTATCAACTTTGAATCAGGAGAAATTTATAATGGATAAACAATCAGATAACTGGAAGGCTTTACCCTTTATATTAAAATGTTGGTTTGTGTTTAACTTTTTACAAACTCGACCCAGTAGGCAATCAGCAACTCGAATTGAGGTTGCTGGGCATATAAGTGGTTTTATATTTTGCTGTTTAGGTCTTGCAAATGAAGCGGCATTAGTCGGTGGCCTATTCATGCTTTCAACAGCGTATTTATTTCATTGTCTCAAATATCAGGGTGATAAATATGGCATCTGGTATGAAAATGAGCCAGCAAACGGCAGCTTACAAAGAAAATAAACGAGGATAAATAACACTTGGTTGCGTTTCGTTTAGCTTCGCTGTGTATTCAAGCCAACTATTAATTAACTTGTTAATTGGGTGTTGAGGCTGTAGATTTTATTTGTGGAGTTTAATGACTAACACTTAAGTATGTATCTGCATACTTGTCAGATGCTTAACTCCTTCTATACTGAATAGGAATTCAAAAACAACGCCCTAATTCGGCAACTGGCAAAACGTTTAAAACTTAAATTGACACAAAATGTGTCGGAGATAACACCATGAACATGACTCAGACTAACAACGTTAAAAAACAAAGCGGCTTCACTTTAATCGAATTGATGATTGTAGTGGCAATTATCGGTATTTTGGCAGCGATTGCTTTGCCAGCTTATCAGTCTTATACAGAAAAAGCGCGTTTTACTGAAGTGACAAACGCCACTGCCGCTGCCAAAACTGCGGTGGAAATATGTGTGCAAATGGGTACTGCCTTAGCAGATTGTGATGGCGGTGTTAATGGTGTTCCGGCTAACATAGTTGCAGCAGCTGGAACCACCGGTGTAGCCACTCTAGACGGTGTGGTTACAGGCACAAAAGCGTCTGACTCAACTATTACTGGAGCCGGTACATTTACAATTACCCCGACTCAGAACGCCACGACAAAAGTGATTACATGGGCTGCAGTATGTGCCCCAACTACACTTTGCTAAGTTTGTCGTTTTTCAGAGACACAGGCCCGGATTTTCCGGGTTTTTTTTATTTTGTGTTTAATCAGGTAAAGTAAATTATGGCTACTTCGCCCACCATTTTTGTTTACAGTGGCTCGAATCGTCGGGGGCAAGTTGTCAAAGGCGAAATTTCTGCCATGTCTATTGTTGAAGCTAAAAATCAACTGCGTAGGCAAGGCATTTCTGCCAGAAGGATCAAAAAACTCGCCAAACCTTTATTTGGTGGCGGCGAGAAAATTAAGCCTGTTGATATTGCATTATTATCTAGACAGATTGCCACTATGCTCAGTGCCGGTGTCACCTTAATACAAACGATAGAAATGATTGCCTCGGGTCACGCCAATAAAACTATGCGCACCTTGTTAGGGGAAATAGGTGCCAGTGTTAGCGCAGGTAATCCGCTCTCAGCGACGTTGCGTAAATACCCTGATTATTTTGATGATTTATATTGCGACTTAGTAGAAACCGGCGAACAATCCGGTGCCTTAGAAACGATTTACGACCGAATTGCAATTTACAAAGAAAAATCTGAAGCCCTTAAATCTAAAATTAAAAAAGCCATGTTTTACCCCATTGCGGTGGTTGTCGTGGCTTTTATTGTTACGACTATTCTACTGATATTTGTGGTACCCCAATTTGAAGAAATATTTTCTAGTTTTGGCGCAGAGCTACCTGCCTTTACGCAGTTTGTTTTGGGTATATCTAGAGGGATGCAAGACTACGGCTTGATTATTGCCGGTGTGATATTTGCTGCTGGGACTTTGTTTGCCAGAGCCCATAAAAAATCTCTAAAACTCAGAGATGCTGTCGATAAAAAAATTCTAAAGATACCCTTGATTGGCGACATTCTTATAAAAGCCTCTGTTGCTAGGTTTACGCGTACTTTAGCCACCACTTTTGCGGCAGGTGTCCCTCTAATGGGGGCATTGGACTCTGCGGCAGGGGCGGCAGGTAATGCGGTATTTCGTGATGCGATTTTATTTGTTAGAAAGGAAGTGTCAGCTGGAATTCCTATGAATGTTGGTATGCGTTCTACTTCTGTATTTCCTGAAATGGTGGTACAGATGATAGCGATAGGTGAAGAAGCCGGCGCGGTTGACGAGATGCTAAGCAAAGTGGCTACCATATACGAAGCAGAGGTAGACGATATGGTTGATGGGTTAACCAGTTTACTGGAACCAATGATCATGGCAGTCTTGGGCGTAGTGATTGGTGGATTGATTGTCGCCATGTACTTGCCCATATTTGAAATGGGTAATGTGGTTTAAGTCATTTTAATCTTTTTAAGTTACTATTACCTCTGCCATGGCATGCCAGCTGAAATTCTGGCAAGCTGGTGTCATTTATTAAGTATCACTCATTTTTTATAAGTTAATTTATGCACGCATCGTTTCAATTAATGGCTGACTCGCCTGCCTTTTTTATGGGTTTTGTGTTTATTATCAGTTTGATGGTAGGCAGTTTTTTGAATGTGGTTATTTATCGTTTGCCCGTTATGATGGAACGGTCGTGGAAAGCGGAAATAGCTGAGTATACGGTTTTAGAAAATCAAGCCTCGCCTTTGACTGGCCGTCCCAAAGAGCCGCCATTCAATTTAGTTAAACCTGATTCAACTTGCCCAAAATGCCAACATAAAATCAGAGTTTGGGAAAATATTCCTTTAATTAGTTGGTTTCTGCTCAAAGGAAAATGTAGCCAATGTAAAAATCCCATCTCAAGTCGCTACCCTTTGGTTGAATTGGCCACTGGCCTGCTATCTACTTTGGTCGCCTGGCATTTTGGTTTTGGTTTGGCGGGCCTTGCCGCTGTTCTAGCGACTTGGTTACTGATTGCTATGACTTTTATCGACCTAGATACTATGTTATTGCCAGACCAATTAACCTTATCGTTGTTATGGTTAGGCTTGCTGCTCAGTATCGAAAGTCCTTTTGTGTCGAGCCAAGATGCGTTGATTGGCGCTGCTGTGGGTTATTTAAGCTTGTGGAGCTTGTATTGGGCGTTTAAATTACTGACCGGTAAAGAGGGTATGGGATATGGCGATTTCAAATTACTGGCTGCAATAGGTGCTTGGGTAGGTTGGCAACATTTGCCCGTAGTGATATTACTGTCTTCATTTGTGGGTGCGGTTGTGGGAGTGAGTCTGCTGGCAATACAAGGTAAAGACAAAGATCAACCCATTCCCTTTGGCCCTTATCTAGCTGCTGCTGGCTGGTTAACTTTGTTATATGGCGATTGGATTGTTATGCAGTATTGGCAGTGGATGTTGCAGTGAGTGGTGTTTGGCATGAGTAATTATGTTGTTGGTATCAGTGGTGGGATAGGTAGTGGTAAAACCACTGTTACTGATTTGTTTGCAAAGTATGGGATTGAAGTGATTGATGCTGATGTGATTGCCAGAGAAGTGGTAGAACCAGGTTCGCCAGCACTAAAAGCCATAGTTCATAAGTTTGGTCAGTTTGTTTTAAATGAGTCAGGTGGATCATCTTCAGGTACTTTGGATAGAGCTAAACTACGTAATTTAGTCTTTAACAACATCGAAACCAAAAATTGGCTCAATCAACTTTTGCATCCGGCCATCAGGCAACAAATGTTGTTACAGACTAAACAAGCCAAATCGGCTTATTGTCTTTTAAGTGTGCCATTATTGGTTGAAAGTAAATTATATGAGCAAGTTGATAGGGTGGTTATTGTCGATGTAGATGAACAAACCCAACTACAAAGAACCCTGTTACGTGATAAAACAAATGAACAACAAATCCTTGCAATTATGCGTGCTCAGGCAACTAGGCAGCAGCGTTTGGCTGTGGCAGACGATATCATTGATAATAACGGTCAAGTTAATGATTTAGCTACACAAGTTGCGCAATTACACAAAAGGTATCTGCAAATGGCTAAGCAAAAAGAATAGGCTTGTTAAAGACAAATTGATTTTGGTCTATTGATTTGACTAAAACTTCTTTACAATGTTTGTTTAATCTAAGCCTCGCAGTACAACCAATATAAACAGGTCACCATGTCTCAAGCAATTTACGAATTTCCACTCAATGAAAAGGTACGCACTTACCTTAGGTTTGAGCAGTTATTTAAGCAGCTCGAGCAAGGTAAAATGGCCAGTGAGGATTGGCAGTATATTAATTTTCTAGACTGTCTTTTTACCTTACTCGATTTGTCAGAACGCATCGATTTGCGAAACGACGTACTTAAAGATATTGAGTCTCACGAAAAAAACTTAGTTATATGGTCGCAACATCCAAATATTGATGACGATGCCTTACAATTTGCATTACGCAAAATTCTTCGTTTACGTGAGTCGTTAAAAAGCAATAAAAAAGTGGGTGCAGAACTCAAAGAAGACCGGTTTCTGGCGTCTATAAGGCAGCGTTTCTCAATTCCTGGGGGGGCCTGTAGTTTTGATTTACCCAACTTACACTATTGGTTGCATCTACCGAGTGAAAACAAACTGCGAGATATCAATATTTGGCTCCAGGAACTCACGCCTATTCAGCAGGCGATTGAAATGACCCTGTCTTTTTTGCGCGAAAGAGGACGCTTTAGTGCAGCTGAAGCGGAAAAAGGGTTTTATCAAGGTATTGCTGAAGATAAAAATGAGTTGATTCGAGTTTTGAGTTCAACTGACGACGGATATTTCCCAATGTTGTCAGGAAATAAATATCGCTATGCTATTCGTTTTACTTTTTTTACCCCTACTATGCAGGGTAGCGCATCTGTAGACAGTAAAGTGAGCTTTAAGTTAGCGTGTTGCTAAATGTTTCCATTGACCTGATCGAGGTGATTTACTCTCATGACAACTAAAGTCAACTGCCCCAATTGTAAAAAACATGTGGAATGGAGCCAAAGTAATCTTTTTCGTCCGTTTTGTAGTAAAACTTGTCAATTAATTGATTTAGGTGAATGGGCCGACGAGGAAAAGTCTATTCCTTGTGGTGCGAACAAAGATCAAGAAACAATTAAACTGCCTGACTTTGATATTGAAGATATTGAGGCAATGTTAAGTGAGCAATCTGAAGATTTTTTTAAAGAGTGATTAATTAATAGACTCTTGATTAATTTAATAGATTGCCTTAATCGATAATAATTATTTTGAATGATTAAAAACAGTATGTATATTAGAAAAATTAATTTTATTAACCCTAGATAGGAGACCAATATGTCTAACCCAAATTTTGCAGATAAATCAGGACAAGCAGTACCAGAATGTACTTTTGCTGCTCGTGTTAACGACGAGTGGGTTAAAATCACTACAGACGAGTTATTTAAAGGTAAAACTGTCGTTGTTTTCTCTTTACCTGGCGCTTTTACTCCTACTTGTTCTTCTACTCATTTACCTCGTTACAATGAATTGGCTAAAACCTTTAAAGCTAATGGTGTAGACGAGATTGTGTGTGTGTCTGTAAACGATACGTTTGTTATGAACGCATGGGCAGAAGCACAAGAATCAGATAATGTTACTCTTATTCCAGATGGAAATGGTGATTTTACTGATGGTATGGGTTTATTAGTCAATAAATCTGAAATCGGGTTTGGTAAACGCAGCTGGCGTTATTCTATGCTGGTTAAAGACGGCATAGTAGATAAAATGTTTATTGAGCCAGACTTACCAGGCGACCCTTTTGAAGTATCAGATGCTGATACCATGCTAGCCTATGTTGCACCTGATGCTAAGGCTTCTGTAGCGACGGCTATTTTAACTAAGTCTGGTTGCCCTTTTTGTACTAAAGCAAAAGCATTGCTTGATGCAAAAGGTTTTGAGTATGAAGAATTGATTATGGGTAAAGACGTTTCATTTACTGCACTAAAAGCTCTATCTGGCAACGATTCTTGGCCTCAAGTATTTATTGGTGGCAAGTTAATCGGCGGTACTGACGATTTAGAAGCTTATTTCGCATAAGTTTGATTCAAATTAAAAATGGCGCTTACAAGCGCCATTTTTTTGCTGACAAATTAGTAAATTGCTAGGCGAATGGATATAGTATGAGGATATTAAATAATAAAATTTTCACAAAATGAAGTTACTTTTACCGCTGCTGATATTGGTGGCTAACACCTATTCTTTTGTTGTATCTTCTGCAACTTCCGTATCTATTAAGCTCGAATTTGATAAATTTGATGCTATTTACCAAGGTCAACTTGGCACCACTCGTGGCTGTCTTACCCCTGAAGAGAATGTGTTTAGGGTTTGTTCTGATAGCTTAAAAAATGACGGTAACGCCCCTTATATTTTACATCATAATAAAGTCACAGAAAAAGTGGTGGTATTGTTTCATGGGTTAAGTGACTCACCATTTTTTTTCCGTTCTATTGCTCGATCCATTCACCAGCAAGGCAATAACGTGATTGTTGTCTTGCTACCGGGCCATGGTAAAAATCAAGCCGATGCAGATATGCAAGACTCTGGATTAGCAGACCGCTGGCGAGCGCATGTGTTGGAGGTGAATGAGTATGCAGCGAGTTTAGGTGAACAACGTTACTTAGGTGGTTTTTCCACAGGCGGAGCTTTGGCCACTGAGTATATTTTACAAAATCCACAATCAGTTAAAGGGTTAATGTTATTTTCTGGCGCGTTAGCGCTTGAATCAAGTGTAGAGTCAATAGCCAATATCTGGGGAATACAGAAGTTGGCTAAAGTGTTAGATGGCGACTATGCAACCCAGGGACCCAATCCCTACAAGTATCCAAGTGTTGCGCGTTTTTCAGCATTTGAATTAACTGAGGTTATCTTTTCAGTTCGAGATTTAATTGAAAAAGGTGCGCCGCTCAACCTACCGATTTTTGCAGCTCACTCAATGGCAGATATAACTACGCCGATAATAGGTGTTAAAAACCTTATTGCAGTCAACTCAGGCCCTGATACATTATTTGAAATTTCTCTGGATGCGGATGTCTGCCATGCAGATTTGGTGATAAACGAAGAGCAATTATCTGATATGCAATTTGACACATCAATGCCGGAACACGTTTCATCTTGTAATGTACCTAAAGCCAACCCTAAACATGCAGAAATGTTAGGCTCTTTGAAGCAGTTTTTGAGCACGTATTAAGTTCTACCCTCATCTGTTAAACATAAATCGTGTCTTGTTATGCTTTGGGTTATCAATTTTTCTGATAAAAAATGCACCTGTCAAGTGGCTGGCAGAAGTACTGGTTGGCCTAGATTGTCAGAATGTTCAAAGGTATATTTAAAGTGGCAATGTTTGATCGCCACACCAAAAATCAGGAGCTGTTCTGGTTGCCGCTCATGAAATGATTGTGCAGACTGTATAGTTAACCATCAACTAAAGAAATGCCATTGTTTGCAAGTAAAATAGCTATGCTTGGGTTAATTCTTAGTTACCTATTTTAACCAACCGATGAGTTAATTATGTCAAATGAATACACACTTTATGGTGCGCCTATGTCTTTGTACACAGGTAAAGCAAGAGCCTATTTGATTTTTAAAAATTTGCCTTATAGCGAAGTGTTTTCTTCACTTAAGATCTACAAAAGTATTATTGTGCCCAAAACAGGGGTGCGCTTTGTGCCTGTTCTGAAAACGCCAGGTAATGAGTATTTACAAGACACTTCAAATATTATCGACACTTTAGAGCAACGTCATCCACAACGTTCGGTTATGCCCACAACCGCTAAACAGAAGTTGGTTTCTTACTTATTTGAAACTTGGGCAGATGAATGGCTAGTCATACCGGCTATGCATTATCGTTGGAATAAGGCCAATTTCCCGTTTGTTTATCAGGAGTTTGGTAAAGTCATTACGCCGAATATGCCAAAGATTATCCGCGCCTTTATAGGCAAAAAAATTGGTGCGAAATTCAAGGGTTTTGTACCTTTGTTAGGGATAACGGATAAGAGCATTCCTGCAATTGAAAATTGGTATGAAAATCATGTATTACCTCTGCTGGATAAACACTTTTGCGAACATGATTATCTATTAGGGAGTAAGCCTTGTTTAGGTGATTTTGGGTTGATGGGGCCCTTATATGCACATTTATATCGAGATCCTGCACCCGCAGCCATAATGAGAAAAATAGCACCTAATGTGGCTAAATGGGTTGAAAGGATGAATCAACCCCAAGACATTGAAGGTGTATTTTTAGATGATGATGTCATACCTGATACTTTGCTTGAGCTGCTTAATCGTATGTTTAAAGAACAATGGCCAGTGTTGTCTAACACAGTGAAGCGTTTAGATACGTGGATCGACCAAAACCCACACATTGCCGAAATTCCAAGAACCATAGGTGAACACAATTTTACTATTGGAGATACGACACATAAGCGGGCCATTGGTACGTTTCATCAATGGAAAGTGCAGCGAATATTAGACTGCTACCATCAATTCGATAGCAAACAGAAGTTATCAGTTGATGCTTTTTTACAATCAGTTGGTGGACTTAATAGTATGCAGCTCGATATTAAAAAAAGAGTCAGTAGAGTGAACAATAAATTGGTATTGTGTGATTGAAATCACCATTCCATTAAATTTTAATAGACGACTTATAGGAAAATCAATGCACATAGTTTGTTCTCATTGCCTCGCGATAAACCGTATGCCAGAAGATAAAAGTCATACACAGGCTAAATGTGGTAAATGTCAAAAAGCGGCCTACTCTTCGAGTCCAATTGAATTATCTGATGCTTCTTTTTATCGCTACATTGAAAAAAATGACTTGCCTGTCGTTGTCGATTTTTGGGCAAGCTGGTGCGGCCCTTGTAAGACAATGGCACCGGTCTTTAGTGCTGTTGCAAAAGAGTCTGAAGGTTTGTTATTTGCTAAAGTGAATACTGAAAAAGCGCAGCAAGTGTCATCGGAAGCGACTATTCGCAGTCTTCCTACTTTGGTGTTTTTTCATCATGGTAAAGAGGTCGATAGGATTTCTGGTGGCTTAAGTGAGTCACAGTTGAAAAACTGGATAATGCTGTGTCTGCAAAAATTAAGCTAAAAAGGAGAGTTGTGCCTTTACAAAATGATTCACCGAATAAAGCCTCCTATTTGAGTTTAACTACGTAACTACACTCATTGCTCATTTTGTAGTAAGACAAGTGGCTTGTTCAGAAAAATACAAGGAACTCCATGAGTCAATCTTCGCGTGATTTAACCATAGGGTCTCTGTGGACTTCTATTGCTGCTATGACCTTGCCTATGATAGTGGGCATTATGGCGACTATGTCTGTGTCTATTGTTGATACTTACTTTGTAGGTAAGCTTGGCACAAACGAACTTGCTGCACTGTCATTTACTTTCCCTATTACTATAACCATCGCAAGTTTAGCCATAGGCTTAGGTGCAGGAGCCGCGGCTGTGGTTTCGCAAGCGATGGGTGCTAAAAATGAGAAACAAGCTAAACGCCTCTCGACTGATAGTTTAATTATTGCAACGTTAATTGTGATGGTTATTTCAATAATTGGGTTGTTGACTATTGAACCTCTGTTTATGGTCTTGGGGGCGCAAGGTGAGGTGCTTTTGATGATTGAACGTTATATGTGGATTTGGTACATCTCCATGCCGTTTTTGGTCATCCCTATGGTTGCCCATGCAATTATTAGGGCGGTAGGTGATGCAGTATGGCCAAGTATTATCATGATCGGTGCTGCTGTAATCAATATCATCGCGACGCCTATTTTAGTCTTTGGCTGGGGGCCCATTCCTGCTTTTAATATAGAAGGTGCAGCATACGGCACTCTTATCGCAAGAGTATTTTCTTTGATATTGGCCTTATACATTGCCTACTACCGCGAAAAAATGATTGTTTTGTTGGTGCCCGCATTATCTGAAATGATTCAATCCTGTAAAAAAGTATTAAAAGTGGGAATACCAGCAGGTCTTGGCAGTGCTGTTAATCCTTTTGGCGTGACTATCGTTACTGGTGTTATTGCAACTTTTGGGGCTGAGACAGTCGCTGCTTTTGGTGTGGCTACGCGAATTGAGACTTTTGCTTGTATCCCAATGTTTGCATTGTCTGCTTCTATTGCGCCCATAGTGGGGCAAAATTGGGGGGCGAATAAAAAGCACAGGGTACTGCAAGCTGTGAAGTTTTGTTACCTTATGTGCTGCATTTGGTCAGCCTTTATATTAACGTTATTATATTTTTTGGCTGAGCCAATCAGTCAAACATTATCCTCCGATGCTGGTATTGCAAAAGAGTCTTCTAGCTATCTTGGTATCGCCACAATTGGACTGTGGGGATATGGCATTGTGATTGTCTCAGCCGCTGCGTTTAATGCGCTAGGCCGACCGATCAGTTCATTAGGCTACTACTTATTTAGAACGGCACTGTTGTATGTGCCACTGAGTGTCATAGCTGGTATGTATTTTGATATTAAATCGGTTTATGTCGCTATTGCTGCGGCCAATGTACTGTCAGGCTTGGTTGTTGGTTGGTATACATTATGGTGGCTAAAAAAGCAGGTCTAAGCCGACGAGTTCAATTTTCTTCATTGACAAATTAGCCAATAAACTCACCCCGCTCCCGGTACTAACCTCACTATCCAACACACGCTCTAGCCATAAGATAGGGGGCTGGCATAAGGGCCGTGTCAATCGTTTAACCGTCGGTGATGGATCTCACAAAATGTTATTGAGATGACAAAAATATCAGGGTGAACCTGCTGTCTATTTTTTCGCGGCAATGACAGATATTTCAACTAATAATTCAGGTCTAGCCATGGATGCTTGAACACAAGCTCTTGCAGGTGCGTGACCCTCAGGTACCCAGTTGTCCCACACCATATTCATGGCCGGAAAGTCCTGCATATCTTTGATGTAGATTGTGGCTGACAGCATGTGTTGTTTATCGCTGCCAGCGTCTACTAATAGGTGCTCTACTTTATCGAGCATTGTTTGGGTTTGATGTTCAATGTCTTGGGCAGCATCGGCACACACTTGTCCACAAAGGTAAATAGTACCTTGGTGGATAACAATTCGGCTCATGCGTTGTTTGGTTTCTTTGCGTTGAATGGTTGTCATTTTTTCGCTTATCCGAGTGTATTATTCAAAAACAGACTATAACAATATTCAGATGACCAATACGCCTTATCTAGCTAGGGTATAAGACGATTCAGCTATGACTCATGTCCTCATTAATAAAAAACCATGACTTTTATAACGTAACAGTGCTTCTAAACACAGTATCTAGCCCAAGACTTTAACTTATATGCAAGATTTTATAGCCTTAGACGTTAAAGATATGTTTCGCAGTCTTGTGCCAACCACCATTAAACTAGGCTCAGCTGATCATGTTGGAATTTCGGTGTCGGGTATACAACTGATATCCAATGCCGACACTTTCATGATGCGTAATAATATATAGCTATTTTAATTGGTGTCAGTAACCTGACGATCTTTAATGCTTTCACTTTATAGGCTGTTGGATTAACACTAACATCAGCCGATGAAGCGTTCCATGAATGCATGGTGAAAGGGAAAGTAGAATAGAAATTGCTGAAGTTATTTGACTCATGGGTCAAATTTTTGCTTAGATTAATGAATAGACTTACAGAGAACGGATAATGTCATGGTCATTTTTTTTTATGATTGGTTGACTTCAGGAAGAGCAATGCAGCAGCGAAGTGAAAAGTTGATGTTGTGTATTTTGAGCCTAGTCTTGGTTATTTTTTCTAGCTCCGTGAGGAGTAACAATTCAGACCGCTGGTTTACTGAATTTAAACAAACAGCTACTCCCCAACAGCTTTATAATTTTTTGTATTTGCTGCCAAAAGGTGGTGATTTACATCATCATCTAGGAGGCTCCAACTTCAGTGAGTGGTGGTATGAATTGGCCACTCAGCCTGAACAAAACGGGGGGTATCGTTATTATACGCGCACCGTTATAAAGCATTGTAAAGGTTATGGTACAAATGAATTTGGTTCGGCGCCGCAATCTTTACTGTTTCGTAATATTCAACACAGTCATTACAACGCATTAAGCCAGTGTGAAAAATCTGAGTACCACTTGTTGAGCGAATTAAATCATAAGCAAAAAACAGCATGGTTACATAGTATCCGCTTGGATAAGACCTTTGAAGGACGCTCAGAATTTTTTGAGAAGCACTGGTTAAGACTTAATGATTTAGGGCGTAACCCCACGTTACTGGCTGAAATGTTAGTCAAAAATATGCAGGCTTTTGCTGATGAGGGCCTGACTTATTTAGAAACTCAAATTAGTGCATTTAACCAACTTAAACCTGATGGCAGTGTTTATGGAGGTGATGACGTTATAGACTTATTTCGCCAGCGGTTAACGAAAAACGATGCTGTTGAATCTGGTGTGACAGCAAGATTGCAACATTCATTATTAAGATTTACACCCGATGCAGAAGAAAACTTAAAGCGCATATATCGATTGGCTGATAGAAATCGAGATGTGCTGGTGGGTCTTAATATGGTTGGCAGAGAAGACAATGATAAAGGTTATCCATTGCGTTTTTTAAAGACCTTGCGTGAACTTCGACAAACTATACCTGCAGTCAAATTAGCCATTCATGCAGGGGAGGTGGATGAGCCTAACTTTCATGTGCGTGATACTTTACTCTTAGGCGCAGACCGTATCGGTCATGGCGTTAATCTGATTACGGATCCTCAGACTATGTTATTAATGCGCGACAATAGATATTTAGTTGAAATTAATTTGATCAGTAATTTATTACTTGAGTTTGTCAGCCAATACAATCAGCACCCTTTCCCTGAATATTTAAGAACAGGTATACCCGTAGCACTATCAACCGACGACAGAGGCATGTGGGACTCGACCATGACAGACGAATACTATGTGGCTGTAAAGGAGTTTAATTTATCATGGCAGGAGTTGATTAGTTTAGGTGAAAACTCATTAACCTTCAGTTTTATCGATGAGGAAAATAAACAAAGATTGTTAAAAAGCTATGCTAATCGAGTCATAAAGTTTGCGGAGACATTTCAGCAAAAAGGTGAGCAAATGCTCAACCAGATTAAACCTAATAAGCGGTTATTTATCTGCCAACGTTATCAGTTATGTGATTAAGCATTTTTCAAGCATTCATTCTATTGATAGGACAACATCTAGAAAACCAATTTTTTGTTTTAGGTTCGACTTGATAGTCTTCAGACTACTAAAAAATTGAGAATGCATAAATGATTAATCAGAACGGGTTTTTAGACAAGGTTGTATTAGTCACAGGCGCTGCCGCTGGAATTGGTGAATCTGCCGCTTGGGCTTTTGCAGCACAAGGTGCCAAGGTGGTATTGACAGATATAGACAAAGAAGGAGAACAAGTGGCAAAGAGTCTTTGTGCCCAAGGTTACAAAGCGGTTTTCCATGCCTGTGACGTCAGTAATGCATCATCGGTGACAGCACTTTTTGACTTTATCCAGACCACATTTGGTCGTCTAGATATTGCGTTTAATAATGCGGGTATTGATATCGAGTTAGGTAAATTAGCAGATGGCAGTGAGGACGTTTTTGACAAAATTATGAACGTTAATGTCAAAGGGGTATGGTTGTGTATGCAACACGAAATTCAAATGATGCTTAAAACTGGCGGTGGTGCGATAGTCAATACTGCTTCTATTGCCGGGTTAGGTGCTGCGCCGAAGATGAGTATTTATGCTGCGAGTAAACACGCTGTAGTGGGACTCACTAAGTCAGCAGCAGTTGAATATGCAAAAAAAAATATCCGAGTCAATGCTATTTGCCCAGCTGTAATTGATACCAATATGTATCGTCGTGCGGTGGCAAGTGACGCAAAGAAAGCCCTTGCGATTGGTGCGATGCACCCTGTCGGCCGAATAGGTAAAGTGGACGAGGTGGTGGGTGCTGTATTGTATTTAAGCTCTGACGCAGCAGGTTTTACCACTGGGGTAACTTTACCTGTTGATGGTGGCTCAACCGCTATTTAGCGAGTTGATGAAAATGTCAGGGCGAATGATCCATCGCCCTTCACATGCTACACACTTAAGTCGACTTGAGTCATGGTGCAACATTGCTCCAAGATAAGTACTCGAGAATAGTGGTGTTAATGGTCACATGACGTGTCACCTTTACCCTTTTGGCGTTTATCTCCAGTTAAGTCTGGTTTTGCTAGGAAATGTGCCAACTCTTTCTAGGGTGAGCATATATCAATAATGCTTTTTATCGTTACAGCTAAAGTATTTTTAACACAAACGATAAATTTTAAATTATGAACCTTGTTTTATTTAATACTTGATAGCGGACTCATAAAAGAATAGCTAAGAAATAAAACCTTGAGTGATGAAATCAGTGTTACGATTATTCTGCATACATACATACGAAATGCTAATTTATGAATTTTATAAGAAACTTGAACACCTACTTCCTTCGTAAAATTAGAGTGTTTCAAAAAAAAGAAATTGTTAAAAAAGAACAAGAATTATTAAAAAACAAAGATTTTGTTATTATTTCTGACAACTGTTGGGGAGGCGCGGTATATCAATGGTATGACAGACCTTACAACAGTCCATTTGTTGGTTTGGGGGTTTATGGCGAATGTTATATTAAATTACTTTCTAATTTTGATTATTACATGAATTTGGAATTGAAGTTTAAACCTCAAGAAGAGAGCATACATTCCTATCAATTTAAGACATCGTTTTATCCCATGGGTGTATTAGAGGACGTTGAAATACATTTTGTGCATTACAAAACCAGTAAAGAAGCCAAAGAAAAGTGGATAAAAAGAAAAAATAGGATGTTAGAAATACAGGATAAAGATAATTATTTTTTTAAAATTTGTGATGACTGGAAAGCTAATGATGAGCAAATCAATGCATTCCATAATTTACCGTTTAAAAATAAAGTGTCATTTGTCCCAAATAATAAAAAAACAATTGATTCTCCCTTTCAAATAGCCGTTTACGAACGCCATAAGAAAAATAAAATCAGTGTCCCTAATGGACTTGGCTTATTTAAAATTACATTTTTATATTTTAATCTTACCGAATGGCTAATCAGCTCAAAAATTTATAGGACTATTTACAAGAGATAATTAAGGTTGAAAAACTATAATTCGCTCAAAGCCGAGATAATCAAAACAAATCTGACTGTCCCCTTGCGCATCTATTTTTCGTAAACATCTTATTGTGTTGTTAAGAGTCATATAGAAAACTAAATAAACCATATAATCTTCCCCCAATTTTATAGACACTTGTTGTGGTTGAATTAACCGGACACTTCAATAAAGGATTATAATCCTGTTAATTGAGGTGAATATGACTAAACGAA
>ENA-OQVM01001557-OQVM01001557.1-marine-metagenome-genome-assembly--contig:-NODE-1557-length-29994-cov-4.738376_pt1 | contig 29994 bp, 24 predicted proteins | sample MGYA00237776_ERZ505498 | MGnify/ENA primary metagenome ERZ505498 (study PRJEB26159, sample SAMN06265151) | marine metagenome | isolation source: Helgoland LTER site | place: Germany:Helgoland, sampling...
CTACGGCGATGCCAAGGCAAGCATCGATAAACTCCTGCCCATGATCGAGTGACAGCAAAGACAGCCAGGCGCGTGACGGTTGGGCCCATGCCTCGCCGCTTGTGACTGAAAAAGGAAAGCGCCGCCCAGTCAGACCGGGCGGCGCTTTTTTGTGTGTGAGTGGTGGCTTACAGGCGGATATTTAAAAGTAGTGAACTGGTTAAAGTGCCTGTGAGGTGTCTTTCAATACTGGGTTATACGTGGGCTGGGCCAGGTTCCGTCGGTGATTAAATTTTTTAAATACTTTAATGATTGATGCGTGTGTTCTGGACGTGCCGAATTGACCGGCGTTTCCAATGCTATGGGCAGGGTAGGTGCCGCGAACTCTCTGAATTTGCGTCAGCTTTTCGCGGTATTTTGACGACTTTGATGCTAGTCAAGTGTGACATCACTGCTTTTGCATACCGTTGCATTCCGTTAACATATTGAAAAACCATAAAAAACAGTTTTGCTTTGCGTCGTTTTCGGATTATTTAATGAAAAAAGAAGTCGGAGCAGACATGGCCCCAGTAGAAGATCACCCGTTGCGCTACCAATTGGCGAACGAGTTGCACGCGCGACCGTTTCCGTCGATGCAGGCACCCTGTGCGGCCGCGTATGTGGCGTTCAAACAGCCAGAAATGGCCGCAAACCGTGATCGGTCCGCTGATCTTGCCCATTTGCACAAACTTCTGGACAGGCATGGCGCACCTCACCCTCAGCCCGGTGCCACCCACTATTATGGGCAGGTTGGTCGCCACTGGCTGAAATGGGAACAGCATACAGAATTTGTGACCTACACGATTTTTTCCGAAGGGGTCGCAGAGCGGCCATTTGATCCGACCGCGTTTGAGCTGTTTCCTCAGGATTGGCTGAGCGAGGCACCCGGCCAGCGCGTCACGTCGATCCTTGTGCGTGTCGAACAGCGTGGGTCATCGCAGGATATCCAATCCCGGTTGCGCGACTGGTTTGTCCCCGAAAGTCTGGCCGTCAGTGCCGTGTTGGAAGATGCCGCAATCATGGCGGGTGATTTTCGCATCGATCAGAACGGGCACATGCGGTTTGCCCTGTTTGCCTCCGAAGGGACAGAGCAGCGCCGGATGGGTCGGATCGTGCAACGTCTGTGCGAGATCGAGACATACAAGTCGATGTCCATGCTTGGTTTTGCCCGTGTGCGCGCGATGGGCGCGCAGCTGGGCGCACTGGATACGCGTCTGACCGAATTGGTTGAAAGCATGTCGGATGAGGCCTCAAAGGCGGAGGACACGCTGCATGCGCTTCTGGAAATATCGGCTGAATTTGAGACGCTGTCGGCGCAAAGCTCGTTTCGTTTTGGCGCGACATGGGCCTATGAGGCCATTGTGAACGAACGTATCGCGGCCTTGCGCGAGGAGCGGTATGAAGGGCGACAGACGTTTCGTGAGTTCATGATCCGTCGCTACCAGCCCGCGATGCGCACAGTGCGCTCGGCGCAAGAACGGTTGGACGCGATGAGTGCGCGCGGTGTACGTGCCGCCAACCTGTTGCGGACACGGGTGGATGTGGAACGCTCGGCGCAGAACCAGAACCTGTTGGAAAGCATGGACAAACGCGCTGATCTGCAACTGCGATTGCAGCGCACGGTTGAGGGGCTTTCGGTGGTGGCGATCAGCTATTACGCGGTGTCGCTATCGTCTTACCTGCTCTATCCGCTTGAGGCACCAACGGGGCTGAGCAAGGGGTTCCTGACCGCGCTGATCACGGTGCCCGTGGTGTCACTGGTCTGGGCCGGGGTCCGCCGCTTGCGCCGCGAGGTCGAGAAGTAGGGGCGGTCTGTTCCTTGGGGATGAGAGGATGTCCGACCGTAATGCGGGTGGATTGAAATTGCGTTTTTCTCAGGCGCAGTAAATCGGCAATCCCATTCGGCCCAAGCGTTACGCTGCAACGCAGTTCGAAGAGCGGACATTGGTCGCAGCCGCAGTGTGGTCAGAGGGGGCTGTGCCCGATCTGTGGACAACGCTGCCATTCCGATTTTGGGGCCGTGGCCGAGCCGGATCACGCAACGTTCGCTGCCCGATGTCCGGCATTTTCCCGAATCGGCTGTTAACGCCATAAAACGTTGGGGTTTGGGCGATGCACAAGCCGTACACGGGGCGTGCACACCCTGTGCACCGCGACGTGCACTGAGCGCCGAAATGGCGCGGTTAATGCAGCGTGCGGTGGTGTTTGTTAAGAAAGGATGAATGGCGGCTGAGCGGGGCAAAAGGGGACGGTCGAGACCGCGTCGCCGATCATCCCCGTCGCACCGCCCGGGGCCTAAGCCGCATTCTTTACGTTCTGTTCAAAATAGGCATAGACCGTACGGCTGCGCACCACGAGTTCCTTTAAAATCGCGTTCAAGTCCTTTTCAATCTGTTTACGCTCAGGCTGATAGCCGCGCGCCTGAGCGAACTTAAGCAACTTTTCGCGGCCTTTCATGACCTGCTTGGCCTTGCCATCATAGAGTTTCTGGTATTTTTCCCACTTTGCAGCGTCGGTCACACCCGCAGCCATCAACTTCTCACCAACGGCGAGAACATTTTCCACTTCGCTCAAGGCAGGTTCCAGGCCGGTCAGTGGCCGTTTTTCGATTATCACAAGGTCGGCGCGTTCCCGCGCCACCTTGTCCAAGTCCTTGGATATGGTGTGAATGGTCAGCTCATTTGCGAACTTCTTGTATTTCTTTGCAAACTTGCCGCTGTCGAACTTGCCCTTTTTTATCTGTTCGGACATGTATTCTGCCGCTTCAAACTTTTCTTGAACCGGTTTCAAATCCTTTTGCGCCTGTTTGACAACCGCGTCGTATTTTGCCTTCGCAACCTTCCAGTTCTTAACCATACTCATGTAGCAGACTCCTCATTACAACTCATTCCGAAAAGCATTCATGAAAGCGCTGCCACAGGCAAGTAAAGCGCAGTTTTTTTTAATTTTTCGCGGGGTCTGACCCCCGGTCGGTATGTATACAGGCAAGCAGTTTGTAAATTAACACCGTCATAGCGAGAGTACATTCTGTCCGCATCTTGGGCGCATCCAGTCCAGACTTTGCACTGGTTACAATGAATGGCTGCTGGCATGGCCGCACTTTTGAACGCTGCTCGGATTGAGCAGGGTGGCGTGTTGCTGCATGAGCGAAAATGTGCAGTTTCGGTCCGGTCACTTTGCGCTCAGAGCTGCGTTGCGGCGGTGCAGCGGCCCGCGCTTAAAATGCGTTCTGAAAGCGTCCAGTACCAAAAATCAGATAATTCAACGTTTTCAGCAAAGTGCCGCGATGTGAGGACCTTTATGTGATGGAAGCGCTTGCCAGATGAATTGGGCCGGAACCACAGTTCAGAGCCCATTGCAAAGTGGGGCGGGACGCAAGGTTGCTCGTGTTGTTCAGAAACTTACTCTTCTGGTACGCCGAGTTTGCGTAGGAAAACGGAGATATCTTCCAATGCTTTATGGGAGAACACCATCGCTTCTTTGTATTGTTTGATGGTCAGATTGGGATACGCCTGTAGCATCGCCGTCCGAGACGCTTCTGCTTCTTCGACGCGGCCAGCGGCCAGCAGGGCGGGGCCGAGATTGCGGTGAATCCACAAGGCGCTTGGCCGCTCCATCAATGCGCGCATGTACATATCGGCAGAGGCGTTGAAGTCGCCTGAAATTTGATGCGCGGCGGCGATACCGACGAGATTGTTGAAATTCATTGGGTCAAGCGGGCTGAGGCGCATGGCATGTTCGAAATGGCCGAATGCCGCGGCCGGGCGGTCTGCGTAGACCTCTAACCAGGCCAACCTGCTGAGCGCCCAGGCGGAGTTTGGATCGAAAGCAATCGCGCGCTCGAGCAGGATGCGCGCGGTGCCATAATTGCGCGCGAATGTGTGCACGACGCCAAGAACGGACAGGATCAGCGGGTCGTCACCGGACAGCTCTGCGGCGCGTTCCGCGGCCTTGAGCGCGCGGGCCTTGAGAGCCACGATATCGTCGGACCAGTTGTAAACTGAATGCTGCGACCAACACCAAGCTGACAGCGCCAGAGCCAGCGGATAGTCGGGATCGATCTTGAGCGCTTTTTCCAGCAAGGCCAGTGCCTTGGCTGACGCTTCTGGGTCTTGCATCCAGACATGGCTCATTGCGCGCATAGCGTAGTCATAGGCTCCCATGTCGTCGGGTGGCTTGCGGCGGGCGCGGTCAATTTCAGCGCTTTGGATCGATGGCTGGAGCGCGCCTGCGACCTGTTCGGTGATGCGGTCCTGAAGATCAAAAAGCTCGCTGTCGGCACCGTCATATTTGTCAGCCCAGAGGTGGACACCTTTTGCCGTTTCGATCAATTGGACGGTAATGCGTAGCTTGCCACCGGCCCGCTGCACCGACCCCTCAAGCACATAGCCCACGCCCAGTTCGCGGCCGATGTCGATCACGTTCATATGCCGGCCCTTGTAGGCAAAGGCCGAATTTCGGGCGATGACGAAAAACGACCGGATGCGCGACAAAGCGGCGGTCAGCCCCTCTACCACGCCATCGGCAAAATATTCCTGATCCGGATCTCTTGACATGTTGTCGAAGGGCAGCACCGCAATGGAGGGTTTATCGGGAAGCGCCGGTGCGCGCTGTACGTCGTGGGATTGGGTGTCAGGCCAGCGGAAAACGCGGATCTTGCGCGTAATGTTTTTCAACACCCGTTCGCCCACATCGACAAACTCTGCGTCGACCTTGGTGTTGACATGTTCATAGGCTGTCGCACTCAGCGCGACGCCGCCCGGAGTGCAGAGTTCCTGAATACGAGCGGCGACATTTACCCCGTCACCGAAAATGTCCGCCCCTTCCAGGATCACATCACCCAGATTGATCCCGATGCGCATGGCAACCGCCTTTTCGGGCGGGATATCCTCGTTAAACCCGCGCATCTCTTGCTGTATCGCAATGGCGGCCCCGACCGCATCGACAACGCTGGCAAAGATGATGATTGCCCCATCCCCCATCAGCTTGACGATACGCCCCTGATGCCGCTTGACCTGAGGCGATACGATATTTTTTTGCAATCGTTTAAGGGTGGACAGCGTGCCATCCTCGTCCGCGCCCATGAGCCGGGAAAATCCGACGACATCTACCGAAATAATCGCAGCAAGCTGCCGTTGGGGCCGCTTTGTAGACGTCGGATGGGGAGTTTTGCTCATCAGCGGGCTGCCGTTTCGGTAAGTTTCGTGGCGAGTACCTTTGTCCAGGCGGCGCGGATCGCGTCTGTGGTGATTGCGACGTCGGCATCCGATATCGCCCCGGAAATCACAGAGATCCGCATGACCCATTCACCGCGCCACGCTGCACCTGCAACAAAGATCATACCGTCGGCAATCAGGCAATCCATAACGGCGGTCGCCAGTGTTTTGCGTCGTTCCGCGCTGTCGGTGTCATCGCCAAAGCGCAGGATGATCTGGTTTAGCACCACGTCGTTCATCACTGTGATGCCCGGCACGCCAGTCAGGTCTGCGGCAATCCGGGCTGCGATGGCGCAATGATTGCGCACCATTTCGGTCACGCCGCTGCGCCCCAGCGATTTGAACGCGGCCCATGTGGGCAGCCCGCGCGCCCTACGCGAGAGTTCCGGCACCAGATAGGACGGGGGTCTGTCGCCAGTGTCCTGACGCGGCAGATAGCTTGCGGAAATGGCCATGCTGCGTTGGAGCGCCTCGCCGTCGCGGACAATGGCGTAGCCGGAGTCGAAGGGGACCTGGAGCCATTTGTGTCCGTCAACGACCCATGAATCGGCCTGCTCGATCCCGTTCGTCAGGGCCTTGAGTTCGGGCACCGCGCGCGCCCACAGGCCAAAGGCCGCGTCGATGTGCAGCCAAGCGTCATTGGCGCGGGCAATGTCGGCCAGTTGCGCAAAAGGATCAAAGGCACCGGTGTTGATCTGCCCGGCCTGCGCGATGATCAGCTTTGGACCGGTGCAGGCAGCACAGCGGCGGTCGAGGTCATCGGCCAGCATCCGGCCCTGATCATCTGTATCGATGCGGATGACCCGGCTATCGCCAAATCCAAGATAGCGCAGGGCCGACAAGACCGAGGCATGCACATCGTCGCCGACAAAGACATGCACAGGCGGCGCGCCAAAGAGCCCGTTGGCCTCGCAGTCCCACCCCTCGCGTCGCAGCAAAGCGCCGCGCGCGGCGGCAAGCGCAGCAAAGCTGCCTGCGGTGGCACCGGTCACAAATCCCACGGCGGCCTCAGGCGGTAAATCGAGGATGTCCAGCAACCAGCCCGCTGCCGTTTCCTCGACCGCGGCGGCTGTCGGCGATGTTGTATGCATCCCCGCGTTCTGCCCCCAGGCAGAGGCCAGCCAATCGGCCGCCACAGCGACCGGGGCCGAGGCCCCCATCACCCATCCAAAGAAACGGGGGTGGGTGATGGGCATCAGGCCCGCCTCGCCAAGATCCGCAAGCTCGGTGATCACTGCGCCGTCCGGTATCCCCGTTTCAGGCAAAGGTGCCGCGAAACGGGCGCGCATCTCGCGATAATCAAGCTGTGGATTGACCGGCTGGCGGGCCACGTCGGACCGATACGCCGTGGCCCGCTTACAGGCGATTTCAAAGACCTCCATGATGGCGTATCTCAGCTCATCTGTGCGTCTGGTGTGGACATCGAGATGGCGGTTTCTTCGGCATCCATATCTTCGGCGATGTTTTCGAACATGGGCGTGCTCAGATACCGTTCGCCGGTGTCGGGCAACATGCACAGGATGACCGAGCCTGCTGGCGCTTTTTCGGCAACGGCCAAGGCCACGGAAAACGTCGCACCGCCCGAGATGCCGGTAAAAATACCCTCTTTCTGCGCGAGGTCTTGCGCGCATTTGACCCCATCGGGGCCCGCCACGGGGATCAGTTCGTCGTAATAGGCACCATCGATGGCTTCTTGCAGGACGAGAGGCACGAAATCGGGCGTCCAGCCTTGGATAAGGTGCGGTTCGAACGCCGGGTGGCTGACGGCGGGGGCGTTATTTTCGTCGCGTTCTTGCGCGTGACCGCTGCCCAAGAGCTGTGCGTTGGCGGGTTCTGTCAGAACGATCTTGGTGTCGGGGCGTTCCTTGCGCAGAACCCGTCCGATGCCGGATACGGTTCCGCCGGAGCCATACCCAGTCACGAAATAGTCCAGTTTGGTGTCTGCGAAATCTGCGAGTATCTCTTGGGCTGTGGTCGCCGCGTGAATGTCGGCATTTGCGGTGGTTTCGAATTGTGCAGCGAGAAACCAGCCATGTTCCTTGGCAAGGGCTGCTGCCTTTTTGTACATGCCGACACCTTTGAGGGCGCGCGGCGTCAGCACGACCTTGGCCCCCAGCATCCGCATCAAACGCCGACGTTCGATCGAAAAGCTGTCGGCCATTGTCACGACCAGCGGATAGCCCTTTTGCGCGCAGACCATTGCGAGGCCAATGCCGGTGTTGCCGCTGGTGGCCTCGACCACCGTTTGGCCGGGCTTGAGCGCACCAGAGCGTTCCGCTGCCTCGATGATGTTGACCGCCAGACGGTCCTTGACCGATCCGCCGGGATTGAAGGCCTCGGCCTTGACATAGATCGTGGTGCCGTTGGTGGGTATGTTGTTGATGCGGATCGCCGGCGTGTCGCCGATCGTGTCCAGTACGTTGTCAAAAAGTCGGCCGCGGCCTTGTGTTGTGCGGATGCCTTGATCGTGTCCCATGGGTCAATTCCTTGTTTTTGGCGTTCTTGAGCGTCTATCGCGTGCGACAAATGGATTTGGGTATCCTGCAACGCCATAGGCTCAGCCGTCTATGATCTTTGTGTGGCACATCGCTGAGGCCCTTGCTTGAGGGGAACTTGAGATTTTTGTGATGTTTGGCCCCGTTGGTAGTAAACAGAGGGCATGCGTTACTGTTTTGACCCTTTTACATTGGATATTTCGCGCGGACTGCTTGAGGCTGATGGGCAGGACATCGCCATAGAGCCGCGCGGTTTTGCGCTGTTGGCTTTGTTGGTCACGCATCACGACCGGATGTTGACAAAGGACGAGATCATCGATGCCGTCTGGGACGGCCGGATCGTGACGGATGCGGCCATCGCGACCGTGATCAAGACGACGCGCAAGGCACTGGGCGATGACGGCGTGGCGCAAAAGTACATTCGCACGGTACGCGGACGGGGTGTGCGCTTTGTTGGTACGGTTGCGCCTTCTGTACCCGCTCAGGTGCGCCAGCCTCCGTACTGGTGCCCCCGACAACGCGCCCCTCGCTTGCCATTTTGCCCTTTCGAATGGTCGGGTATTCCCAGACGTTCAGCGCCATTGCAGATGCCATTCCCGCAGAGCTGATTTCATGCCTGTCGCGTCTGCGCTGGTTGTCGGTGGTGTCGCGCGGGTCAACATTTCGGTTCCGCGACGATGAGCCTGATCTGGCGGCGATCCAGTCGGCTTTGGGGGCCAATTACTGCCTGACCGGGTTGGTCGAGATTTTCGGCGCGGTCATCGCGGTGTCCGTCGAGTTATCAGACACGCGCAGCAATGACGTTGTCTGGAGTGAACGGTTTTCGGGCACGGTCAGCGATGTGAACGAGACCCGAAATGATATCGTGACCCATTTGATATCGGCACTTGAGTTGCACGTGCCCCTGAACGAGGCAAGGCGCGCGCGCTTGCGGGCCCCGGAAAATCTGGATGCCTGGAGCATTTATCATCTGGGCCTGCAGCATATGTACCGGTTCAACAAAGCGGACAATCTGATCGCCGCCAGCCATTTTGAACGTGCCACGCTTCTTGACCCTGACTTTGCTCGCGCCTATGCCGCGCGGTCCTTTACCAGCTTTCAGAACGCGTTCCTCAAGTACAATTCCGACGTGGCCTCTGAGGCGGACAACGCACGCCGATTTGCCGAGAAGGCGGTGGAGCTGGACCCGATAGACCCGTTTGCGAATTTCACGTTGGGTCGCGCCTATAGGCTCAAGCGGGACCCCGAGGCGGGGATGCCCTGGATTGACCGGGCGATCGAGCTGAGTCCGAATTTTGCACAAGGGTTATATGCGCACGGCTGGGGTGACGTGATGGCAGGGCGGGGTGCCGAAGCATTGGAGCGGTTGAAAAAGGCCATTGCATTGAGTCCACTGGACCCGTTTCTATACGCGATGCAAAGCGCCTGTGGTCTGGCCTATTTGCAGATGGAAGATTACGAAAACGCCATGCTCTGGGCTGAAAAGGGCGCGCGCGCGCCCGGATCGCATTTTCTGATCGGTGCCATTGCCGCGATGATATGCAAGATTAATGGGGACGAAGAAAGAGCCAGTTATTGGGCGTCAACGACAAAGGCCCGAAGACCGGATGCCTCTGTGGCGATGTTTTTCAATGTCTTTCCGTTTGAGGATCAGCAGATGCGGTCTCAGGTTGGTTCGGCTTTGGTGTCGGTTGGTCTTCAGCCTGAATGAAGTCTATGTGCTCCGTCTTTTTTCGACCTGCAATGCGTCGCAGAGCCAAGACAGGTTAGCCTAGGCAATCGAAACCTCCCCGCCCGCGCGGGATTTCAATTGAGACTGTGCGACACCATCGGTCTTGGTCCCGCAGAGCGGGCCTCGGCGCGGCATCCGGATCATGATCGATCTTGCGCCGCTTGCGCCGAACCCGTCAGCGTCCCCTGATCCGCGGATCAAGCGCGTCGCGCAGCCCGTCTCCGAGGTAGTTCACCCCCAGCACTGTGAGCGAGATCAGCAGGCCGGGCAGGATCACGCGCTCGGGATATTGTTCCATCCGCTGGACTGAGTCCGCCAGAATTTTGCCCCAAGTGGGGAAGTCCGACGGGAAGCCCACGCCGAGGAAGGAGAGCCCGCTTTCGGTGATGATCGCCGTGGCAAGGCCCAGTGTCGCGGACACCATGATGGGCGAGATCACGTTGGGCAGCAGGTGCCGCACGATGATCGAGGTTGACGTCGTGCCGATGGAGCGCGCGGCGAGAATGAATTCCCGTTCTTTGAGCGCGAGGATATCGCCGCGTACGATCCGTGCTGTCTGCATCCAGGACGTTAGGCCAATGACCCCCACGATCAGGATGAACATGCCCCCTTCGGGGCCGAAATTTGCGCGCAGGGGTTGGCGGAACAACGTCACCGCGACCAGCAGCAGGGGCAGGATCGGTAATGACAACACAAGGTCCGTAAACCGCATCAGCCAAAAGTCCGCCTTTTTGAAGTACCCGGAGACGACACCGACAAAGGTGCCGATCAGCAGCGCCAAAGTCATGGCGGCCCAGCCAACGGCCATGGACGCCCGTCCGCCTGCGATCAGGTTGGCGAGGATGTCCCGCCCCAGATTGTCAGTGCCCAACGGGTTGCCCCAGCCCACCTTGGCCGTGCTATCCCACAGCGCGGTATAGATCGGGCGCATGTCCTTGTTGCGGATGTCGAGCCGTTGTGGATCGACCTGCCACACATAGGGCCCGATCAGCACGGCGAGCGTGATAAAGATCAGGAACCCTCCGCCGAACAGTGCGCCCTTGTGGTGGGTGAACTGGTCCCAGACATCTTTCCACTGGCTGCGTGGGGGCTTGGGCGGCTCCTTGTCCTGCAGCGCGGCATACGGGTCTGTCACAGTGTCTGCGGTTTGATCAGTCATAGCGGATCCTCGGGTCGAGCACGCCGTAGAGCACGTCAGCGATGAGGTTAAAGAGCACGATCAGGATCGCGAAGATAAAGGTGAGTGTCATCACCATGGGGATGTCGTTTGCAAACAGGGCGGTCAGCAGCAACTGCCCGATCCCATTCACCTTGAACACATTTTCGGTGATGATCGCGCCGCCAAAGATCGACGGGATGCCGAGTGCGATGACCGTAATGACCGGGATCATCGAGTTGCGCAGCACGTGTTGCATGACAACGACGCCTTCGCGCAGACCCTTTGCGCGTGCGGTGCGCACATAGTCCTGACCGAGATTGTCGAGCATGGACGAGCGCATGTAGCGCGAGATTTGTGCGGTGGTTTGCAGTGCGAGAACCATCACGGGCATGACCATCTGCATGAACTGGACTTTGAAGGTTTCCCAATCCGTCACGACATGCGTGGTATCATAAATTGACGGCAGCCAGCCCAGCTGCACTGAAAAGATCACGATCAGCAAAGGACCGGTAAAGAAGGGCGGGATCGAAAAGCCGATCATCGTGATGAATGTGCCGGATTGGTCGAACACCGAATACTGTTTGTAGGCCGAATAGATGCCGATGGGCAGGGCGATCAGGATGCCGACGACATAAGACAGGCCCACCACCCAGAGTGTTTGCGGGATGCGCTGGACGACGATGTCCATAACGGGGCTGCGTGTCTGCCAGGAAATGACGCGCTGTTTGCCTTCGGCAAATGCGGTGCCAAAATAGTGGTCGAACATCACCTGTGGTTCGATCCAGAAAAATTGCACGATCCACTTCCAATATTGGACATGGATGGGCGCGCCGAGGCCAAGCGCCTCGCGCATCTTTTCTTTGACGTCAGGCGGGACTGTCAGAGGCACCTGTGCCATCGGATCGCCGGGGGCCAGTTGCAACAACAGAAAAATAACAAGGCTGATGAACAAAAGCGTCGGGATCGAAAGGATCAACCGGCGGATTGTGAATGTCAGCATATAAGGCCAGTCCTTTTGCGGAGGTCTTGATTATTCAGCACAATGCCGGGGGCAGGGCGGGGCGGGGGTAGGGTGAAACGTGGGTAGGGTGGGCAATATTGCCCACCCAAATGGTGCGATTAGTCGATGCGGTACCAGTCGGCCACATTCCACAATTCGCTGTCCCAGACGTTCAGCTTGACACCGCCAAGGCTGTTCACGTGAGCAGAGACGCGGCCACGGTGCACAAGTGGCACGATGGTGTATGTGTCTTTGGTCAGCATGTTGTTCATCTTGATCGCGATTTCGGCGCGTTTCTCGATGTCGCCGGTCCGTGCCAGCTCGTCGATCAATGCGTCATATTCAGGATCGCAGAAGCGGTTGATGTTTTCACCCTGCCATTGGCTGGACGGTTTGGGTTCACCCCCACAACGATAGGCCGCCAGATACTGCTGGGGGTCTGTGCCGTTGAACGTGTTGGCGTACATTTCAACATCCGCATAGAACTTTTGGAACGTGTCAGGCGAACCTGGGTCACCACCAAAGAACACGGACGCATCAAGGTTACGCAGTTCGGTTTCTACACCAATCTCTTCCCACCACTGTTTGATCAGAGCCTGAAAATCCTGACGCACGGCGTTGGTCGATGTCTGGTACAAAAGCGCGAGCTTTGCGCCATCCTTGTCGCGGATGCCGTCGCCGTCGCTGTCGGTCCAACCGGCTTCTTCGAGCAGGGCCTTGGCACCTTCGATATCTTGCGTCGCGCAGTGCATGTCACCAGAGGCGAACATGGCAGGTGCGGGAACGAGGTCGCAGGATACTTTACCAGCCTGGCCGTAGCCGACTTCGACCAACAGTGGACGATCGATGGCCAGCGAGAGCGCCTTGCGCACACGCAGGTCAGACAGGATTGGGTGTGGTTCTGCCACGGTCGCGCGTGTTTCTGGCGGCAAATCTGGCGATGGGTTCGTCAGGTTCATCTCGATGCGTTCGATCAGCGGGCCAAAGCCTGCAATCGCGACACCTTTGCCAGCCGATTCCATACGTGCGATGACGTCGGGTGCAAGCTGAAGGTTCCAGGCGTAATCAAACTCGCCGGTTTCCAGAACCGAACGACCAGCAGCAGCGGCATCGCCGCCCCCTTTGAACGTCACTTTGGAAAACGCCGGTTTGGCCGGATCGCGGTAGTTGTTGTTCGCAGAGAACTGGATCACGTCATTGGGACGGAAATCGTCGACAACAAACGGGCCGGTGCCGATGGGGTTAAAGTTGGCCTCGGTGCATTCTGGTGCAGAAGCGCCCAAACAATCAGCAAACTGTGCTGCCTGAATAATAGGCGATTGGCCGCCAACGAACGGGCCGTATGGGTTCGGCTTGGGCTGGTTGAACGTTACCTTGATGGTCAGGTCGTCCACCGCTTCGACGTTTTCTACACCGTCAAAGAATGCCGCCTGCGCACAACCGCCTTCGGGGTGCATACAATATTCGGCTGTGAATTTGACGTCGGCCGATGTGACGGGCGTGCCGTCAGACCACATCATGCCTTCGGCGATTTTCCATGTGATGGATGTCAAATCTTCGCTAACGCCGCCATTGCCGACGGTCGGAATTTCCGAGGCAAGAAACGGGACCATGACGCCGGTTTCGTCATAGCGGGCAAGCGGTTCGATTACGAGGCTGGCCGCTTCGATGTCCTTGGTTCCGCCTGACAGATAGGGGTTCAGGATGGATGGGGCCTGCCAATAAATAATGCTGACTTCACCGTCGGCTCCACGTTCGGCAAAAGCAGCCGGCGCAAGCGCGGTTGTAGCCACAGCACCCATAAGAAAGGTTTTAAGTGTCATGTTATACTCCTTGCTGGAAGGCCAGGCGCACCTGACCCTCAATCGCACGCCCCGTTGGCCGGAACGCAATTTTGAACACCCGAGGATCATTGGCGCAGGTCCATGTCGTAAATCACGCTGTCACTGCGATTATCACTCACAACCCCCAAGGTATCCGTGCATCGAAACAGACTTTGCTAGAATTGCAAGCCTTCCCTTTGATCATCCGGTCAAATCGGACACGTTCGGTTTGACAGTGCCTGAGGGTTCGACCAGTGTTTTAAACATCGGACCACATCGGTCCAAACCGGGGGTTCTTATGCTGGATGAGACGGGCCAAAAGCCAATTGCCGACATTCAGGAGCTGCGCGTCGCGTTCCAAACAAAGGATGGCCCCGTACTTGGGGTCGAAGATGTCTCGTTTACGATCAACGCAGGCGAGACGGTCTGTGTTGTCGGGGAATCGGGGTCCGGCAAGTCGGTGTCGTCCCTGTCGCTGATGCGATTGGTTGAATTTGGCGGTGGCGATATTGTTGGTGGCCGCCTAATTTTTAATCGCAAAGACGCCGATGCGGTGGATTTGGCCCAGACCGATCCAGATTTGATGCGCAGCATTCGCGGCAACGAAATCGGCATGATCTTTCAGGAGCCGATGACTGCGCTGAACCCTGTGTTCACCGTCGGTCGCCAACTGACCGAGGGCCTGCGGCTGCATCTGGGCATGAACAAGGCCCAGGCAGAGGCCCGCGCGCTTGAGCTGCTCAAACAGGTCCGCATCCCTGAACCCGAACGCCGCCTGAAACAGTATCCGCACGAGTTGTCTGGCGGCATGCGTCAGCGTGTGGTGATTGCCATCGCGCTCGCCTGTGAACCCCGCCTGCTGATCGCAGATGAACCGACGACCGCGCTGGACGTGACCATTCAAGCGGAAATTCTTGCCCTGATCGATCGCCTGAAGCGCGAAACCGGCACTGCGGTGATGTTCATCACACATGACATGGCGGTCGTGGCCCAGATGGCGGATCGCGTCGTTGTCATGTTCCGCGGCAACAAGGTCGAAGAAGGCACTGTCGAAGAAATTTTTGAAAACCCGCAGCACCCGTACACCAAAGCGCTGCTGGCGGCTGTCCCCAAACTGGGTGAGATGCGCGGCAAAGCGGCCCCCGAACCCATGAAATTGATGGGCCGCAATCAAGGAGAGATCAAACCCATTCCCGGCACGGACGAGCCGTTGCTGCGGGTCAAAGGTTTGACCACGCGATTTCCTGTTCGGGGCGGGTTTTTCCGCCGTCTGATCGCCAACGTGCACGCAGTCGAGGATTTGTCCTTTACGATCAACAAGGGTCAGACCCTGAGCCTTGTCGGCGAAAGCGGATGCGGAAAATCGTCTGCCGGGCGTTCCATATTGCGCCTCGTCGAGCCCCAATCGGGCGAGATATTGCTGGATGGCAAGGATATCATGGCGCTCAACGAGCGTGATTTGCGCACTGCCCGTCTTGATATGCAGATGATTTTTCAGGATCCGTTTGCCTCGCTCAACCCGCAAATGCAGTTGGCCGATCAGGTCGCCGAGCCGATGAACAACTTTGGCATGTTCAAAGGAGAGGAAGGGCAGAAGCGGGTCGAAATGCTGTTTGACCGGGTCGAGTTGCCGCGCAGTTTCATGCGCCGCTATCCGCACGAACTGTCCGGTGGTCAACGTCAGCGCGTTGCGATTGCCCGCGCATTGGCGTTGAACCCCAAGTTGATTATTGCGGACGAGGCGGTATCGGCGCTGGATGTGTCGGTGCAGGCGCAGGTGCTGAACCTGATGATGGAGCTGCAACAGGAACTTGGCCTGTCGTTCTTGTTTATTAGCCACGACATGGCCGTTGTCGAACGCGTCAGCCACCACGTGGGTGTGATGTATCTGGGTCGGATCGTGGAAATGGGGCCGCGTGCCCGTGTGTTCGAAAACCCCCAGCATCCTTATACCCAAGCCTTGATGAAGGCCGTTCCGATCGCCGACCCGCGTCAGCGCAAGGATGAAAAGGATTTGGCCTTTAAACCGATCCCGTCGCCTATCCACCCCGTCAGCTATCAGGCGGAACCATCCGTCTATGACGAGGTGGAGCCGGGGCATTTCGTGCTGACGACGGACAGCGGATATTAAGGCACTGTGCAAAACATGACGGATCGCAAATCTGTTCTGGTAACGGGTGGCGCGCGCGGCATCGGTGCCGGGATCGTTGCCGCCTTGCGCAACACCTGCGATCTGACGGTGCACTACAACACCACCGCCCCCGCCGCGGATGTACGCGCCCATTGCGCCTGTGTGCAGGGTGATATGACGGACCCGTTGACGCCCGCGCGCGCGGTGCGGGCCGCATTGGATCGTTTTGGTCGGCTGGATGTCATTGTGCACAACGCGGGCGATATCGCGGCCTCGCCCATCGATGCGTTCACGCTCGAAGCCTATCGCGCCATGTTTGATGTGAACCTGTTCGCCGCCCAAGGTTTGCTTGCTGCGGCGCTGCCCCATTTGGGGCGCGGGGCGGTGATGGTGAACATCTCTTCTGTCAATGCGGTCCTGCCCCCCAAAGGGGCTGCGATGTACGGGGCCAGCAAGGCGGCACTTGATCTGTGGACGCGTGGTGCCGCCAAGGAATTGGGCCCGCAAGGCATCCGCGTCAATGCTGTGGCACCAGGGGCGATCGACGTGTCTGATGCAGGCCGCGACGACGCGCTCAAACAGGCCTTTGTCGATATGACCGCTCTTGGCAGGATGGGCACGCCACAGGACATCGCCCAAGTTGTTCAGTTCCTGATCAGTGACGCGGCGTCTTTTATCACTGGTGAAGTGTTGACTGTATCAGGAGGATACCGACTGTGACGATACGTATGACCCCACTTGAGTTGATGACCAAGCTTATCAGCTTTCCAACTGTGAGCCGGGACACCAACCTGCCGCTTGTCGATTGGGTCGAAGAGTATCTGAATGGCCACGGCATCACCTGCCATCGCCATTACCACCCGGACCAACCCAAGGCTGCACTGTTTGCGCACGTCGGACCCGAGGTCGAGGGCGCAGTGGTATTGTCAGGTCATACAGATGTTGTGCCTGTCGATGGACAGCCATGGGACACGGACCCGTTTGTCGTGACCGAGATCGACGGCAAATACTATGGGCGTGGCACCTGCGATATGAAGGGTTACGACGCCCTATCCATCTGGGCGCTGGTCGAGGCGCACCATGCAGGCAAGTCCCTGCAACTTGCGCTGAGCTTTGATGAAGAGATCGGCTGCCTTGGTGCGCCGCCGATGATCGAAGCCATGCAGGGCGTGATCCCAAAAGGCGGATCAGTGATCGTGGGCGAGCCGTCAATGATGAGGGCGGTTACGGGTCACAAGGGCGGGCAGGGGTTTGACACCCATGTGATCGGTTTCGAGGTTCATTCCTCGCTGTTGCACACCGGCGTCAGTGCAATCCTTGAGGCCGCCAAGATCATTGATTTTGCCAATCAGAGGAACGCTGAAAACATGGCCGCGACGCCTTCGGCCATGGATGCGATGTTCGATCCGCCGTTTACCACGTGGCACGTGGGGCAGGTGCATGGCGGCACTGCGCATAACATCACGGCCAAAGACTGCAGGTTTTCGATGGATTTCCGTGCGGTGCCTGGCGATGACGTCGTCGCGTTGAAAGAGGCGTATCTGGCACATGTCGCCAAGATCGAGGCGGGCATGCAGGCGATTCATCCTGACACGCGGGTCGAGATCAACAAAAGGTTCGATGTGCCCCCGCTGAAACCCGAAGCAGATGGTGCCGCCGAGGCGCTTGTCCGTTCGATCACGGGAGATAACGCGGGCCATGTCGTCAGCTACGGCACAGAGGCAGGTCAATTTCAGGCCGTAGGCTATTCCGCAGTTGTGTGCGGGCCGGGCGACATTGCCCAAGCACATCAACCCAATGAATACATTACGGTTGCCCAATTTGACGCCGGTCACATGTTCATGCGCGATCTTGTCGCCAGACTGACGTGACATGGGGTGGGGTAGTGGCCAAGCTGGATGCCGCGTGCAGTATCCCGCAAGCTAACAAACCGTGAGAAGAACAGCCCATGGATGAGTTCCCCATTCACGACGCCACGCCCGTTACATGGCCCGGCCCACACCCGTCAGAGACGGATGTCGTCGTCATTGGCGGTGGTGTGATCGGCGTGTGCACCGCCCTGTTTTTGGCGCGCGCCGGCAAGCGCGTCGTCCTGCTGGAAAAAGGCCGCATTGCGGGCGAGCAATCCTCGCGCAATTGGGGCTGGATTCGCCAGCAAGGGCGCGATCCCGATGAATTGGGGATCATGACCGAGGCCAACAGACTGTGGCGCGAACTGGCGGGTGAAACGAACGTTGATATCGGGCTGCAGACGGGGGGCGTCACCTATCTGGCGCGCACTCAAAAGGAACTCGAGGAATATGGCGACTGGGTGCCTCACGCGCAGGCGCATGGGCTCGACAGTCGGCTGCTCAGCTCTGCTGAGACGGCGGAACTGATACCGGGCATGTCGCGCACCTATCTTGGGGCGCTTTATACGGCGTCTGATATGCGTGCTGAACCGTGGGTCGCCGTACCTGCGCTGGCCGGAATTGCCGCCCGCGCGGGTGTCGCGATCGTCGAAAACTGCGCCGTGCGCGCATTGGATATCGCGGCGGGCCGCGTCGCCGGGGTCATCACCGAACAAGGGCGCATCGCCGCCCCCGAAGTCGTGTTGGCCGGGGGCGCGTGGTCGGCCTTGTTTTTGCGCCGTCATGGCGTGGCCTTGCCGCAATTGTCTGTCCGCGCGACGGTGGCGGCGACCGATCCTTTGCCGATGGTGTACCCCGGTGGCGCGGCGGAGGACGGAATCGCCTTTCGGCCGCGCGCCGATGGGGGCTATTCCCTTGCGGCCGGGGGCTTTCACGAACTGTTCGTTGGGCCCGATGCATTCCGATCCTTGCCTAAATATTTGGCACAATTGCGGGCAGACCCCTTTGGCACGCGAATTTTACCTGGCGCGCCGCGTGGATTTCCTGACGCCTGGGGCACACCGCGCACCTGGGACGCCGATGCGACCAGCCCGTTTGAACGGATGCGAATCCTTAATCCGGCCCCCAACAAACGCAAAGTCGCCGGGCTGGCGCGTGATTTTGCATCCCTGTTTCCGGGCATTGGCCCGGTGCGGATCAAATCCGCATGGGCGGGTATGATCGACACGATGCCGGACGTGGTGCCTGTGGTGGACCGTGTGCCAACCATACCCGGCCTGACCATCGGTACCGGCATGAGCGGTCACGGCTTTGGGATCGGGCCGGGCATGGGAAAGGTACTGGCGGCTCTGGCCATGGGCGCAGAGGTGGGGCATGATCTCACACGCTTTCGCCTCAGTCGGTTTTCGGACGGCTCGGCGATGCGCATTGGCCCTTCGGTCTAAACCCTCAGAAAGGACACGTGATGCCAATCAGGAATCGCCTTGCAGAAACCCACGCAGAGATCACCGGCTGGCGTCGCCATCTCCATGCTCATCCTGAACTGGGTTTTGAGGAACATGAAACCGCCGCCTTCGTTGCAGAACAGCTCAAAGAGGTTGGCGTTGATGAGGTGGTGACTGGTGTGGCCAAGACCGGTGTCGTGGCCGTGATCAAGGGACGCACAGACACGAAAGGACGCGTGATCGGTTTGCGTGCCGACATGGATGCGCTGCCCATTCACGAGGCCAGTGGCGTTGACTATCCGTCCCAAAACAAGGGCGTCATGCATGCCTGTGGCCATGACGGGCACACATCGATCCTGCTTGGGGTGGCGCAATACCTGTCAGAAACGCGCAATTTCGATGGTACCGTTGTTCTGATGTTCCAGCCCGCCGAAGAAGGTGGCGGGGGCGGGCGCGTCATGGTGGAAGAGGGGGTTTTGGACCGCTACGGCGTGCAAGAGGTCTATGGCCTGCACAACATGCCGGGTCATCCCACCGGGCACTTTGCCATCCGTTCGGGTGCATTGATGGCCTCGGCGGATGAATTTTACATCACGATCACGGGCAAGGGCGGCCATGCCGCAGCCCCGCACCAGTCGATTGATCCCAACGTGACAGCGGCCCATATCATCCTTGGCTTGCAAAGCATCACCAGCCGCAATGTGGATCCGTTGCATTCGGCCGTTGTGTCTGTTTGTGGGCTTCATTCAGATGTGGACACGCACAATGTCATCCCGCAACAGACGCGCATGATCGGCACCGTACGCGCATTGGATCAGGGTGTGCGCGATATGGTCGAGGCCCGCGTCAAAGCCATCACACAAGCGACGGCAGAAGCATACGACTGTGTGGCGGAGGTCGATTATCGCATTGGCTATCCAGTCACCGTAAACGATCCAGAGCATACTGAATACGCCGTTGCGGCGGCACGGGCCGTGGCCGGAGATGTCGATACCGATACACCGCCGATCATGGCAGCCGAAGATTTTTCATTCATGCTGAATGCGCGCCCGGGGGCTTATATGTTTCTGGGCAACGGACATGGGCCGATGGTACATCATCCAGCCTACGTGTTTGATGACGACGCGATCCCGGCTGGGTGCAGCTGGTTCGTCGAACTGGTCGAACACCGCATGCCTGCGCAGTAATCATACAGACAAGGACATACCAATGCCGATCAAGAACCGCTTTGCCGAAATGCAGGCTGACATCACTGCATGGCGTCGTGACATGCACGAACATCCTGAAATCCTGTTTGAAACACACCGTACCAGCGCGCTGGTTGCCGGAAAGTTGCGCGCCTTTGGCTGTGACGAAGTGGTTGAAGGTATCGGGCGCACGGGCGTCGTGGGCGTGATCAAAGGCAACGGGCAAAATTCTGGCAAGACCATTGGTCTGCGCGCCGATATGGATGCCCTGCCGATCCATGAACAGACCGGCCTTGATTATGCGTCCAAAACACCGGATGCGATGCACGCCTGTGGCCACGACGGGCACACCGCCATGTTGCTGGGGGCTGCGCAATACCTGTCAGAAACGCGCAATTTCGACGGCACTGTCGTCGTTATCTTTCAACCTGCCGAAGAGGGTGGCGGCGGTGGCCGCGAGATGTGCAAGGACGGGATGATGGACCGTTGGGACATTGATGAAGTGTACGGCATGCACAACTGGCCCGGTCGTCCTGTGGGCGAATTCGCAATCCGTCCGGGTCCGTTTTTTGCCGCCACCGACTTGCTCGATATCGAGTTCGAAGGGCTTGGCGGTCATGCTGCCAAACCACATGAAACCATCGACACGACCCTGATGGCGAGCCACGCAGTCACCGCGTTGCAGTCTATCGTCAGTCGCAATGCTGACCCGATCGACCGGATCGTTGTATCGATCACGTCCTTTGAAACCTCATCCAAGGCGTTCAACGTGATTCCGCAAAAGGTGCAGATCATGGGCACTGTGCGCACAATGTCGCCAGAAATGCGCGATCTGGCAGAAAAGCGTGTCTCTGAAATCTGCTCTGGAATTGCGGCCACCTTTGGCGGTGTTGCGCGGGTTGATTACCAGCGCAATTACCCTGTGATGGTGAACCATGATGCACAAACGGAATTTGCGGCCGATGTGGCGCGGTCCGTGTCTGGTCAATGTGATGAGGCCCCGTTGGTCATGGGCGGCGAGGATTTCGCCTTTATGCTCGAAGAGCGTCCGGGGGCCTATATTCTTGTCGGCAATGGCGACACGGCGATGGTGCACCACCCCGAGTATAACTTTAACGACGAGGCGATCCCGGCGGGCTGTTCGTGGTGGGCAGAAATCGTGGAACAAAGAATGCCGATGGCGTCCTAACGGGCGGTATCCGTCGCGCGCGGATCTGACAGAGAGAACAGCCACTTGGTCAGATCCTCAAGCGCTGCATCGCCGGTCCGCGCGAGCGGGCGGGCGTTGGCTGCCAGTTGCACCGCGCGTGACGGATGGGTCAGCAGCGTTGCGACCTCGGCGGCAAGGGTCGTGGAATCAGCCACTTCGACGCTGGCGTTTTTGCGGGTAAAAGCAGTGTAAGCCCTTGAGAAATATGCATAAAGTGGGCCATGTAGGATTTTTGCGTGCACCGCAGGTTCAAAGGGCGTCTGCCCCCCGCATCCGTGAACGACCCGCCCAAGAACACAATGGGGGACAGCGCGTACCATAAATCTGTCTCGCCCCTTGTGTCAGCCAGATAGACCTGCCCGACGTCTGCCAATGTGCTGCCCATGCTGCGGTGCGCAACAGTCAAACCCGCCGTTTGGAGCAGGGCCAGCACCTCGCCCCCGCGGTCCGGGTGGTGTGGCACGCGGATCAGGCATAGGGTCGGATCGCCTTCAGCAAGGTCGCATGGGCGCGCAACACAGCGTCCTCCTCCCTCGGGGCGGTCGCTGCGGCGACCCAGACAGGTCGCCCTTTCAGGTCGCGGTGGGCGGCATCGACGAAGGATGGTGCGCCGGAAAGGGCGGGGCCAGCGCCGTGACAGTTTTGTAAAGATGGAAAAACAGCGTCGGCCGCAACGGCCTTATCCGCCTGTGTGGCTCATGTGGCGGGGCATCTGCCCATCAAGGCGCTGGCGCGAGTAGTCGAAATCGTGGCCCTTGGGCTTGGCCCCGATGGCTGCGCGAATGGCGTCTTGCAACGGCGCATTATCATCAGGATGGGCGCGCAGGGGCGCGCGCAGGTCGGCCATGTCTTCTTGGCCCAGGCACATGTAAATCTCGCCAGTGCAGGTCAGACGGACGCGGTTGCAGCTTTCGCAGAAATTATGGCTGAGCGGAGTGATAAAACCGATCTTTTGCCCGGTTTCTTCCAACCGTACATAGCGGGCAGGGCCACCGGTGCGTTCGGCCAGATCCGTGACGGTGTAGTGATCGCTGTAGCGGGCGCGCACGTCCTTGAGGGACCAATATTGGCCAAGGCGGTCTTCGTTGCCGAGGTCTCCCATTGGCATGACTTCGATCCAGGTCAAATCCATCGAGCGTTCCGCGCACCAGCGGGTCAGCGTTTCCAATTCGTCCTCGTTAAAGTCCTTGAGGGCGACTGCGTTGATCTTGACCTTGAGGCCCGCAGCAAGAGCTGCGTCCACACCGCGCAACACTTGGGGCAGGCGGCCCCAGCGGGTGATTTCGGCAAATTTGGCCTCGTCCAGCGTATCAAGCGAGATATTCACGCGGCGCACACCAGCGGCGTAAAGATCACTGGCAAAGCGTTCAAGCTGGCTGCCATTGGTGGTCAGCGTCAACTCTTTGAGCGTGCCCGCCTCCAGGTGGCGACCCATCGCGTTAAAGAATGTCATGATGTCGCGCCGCACCAGCGGCTCGCCGCCCGTAATGCGTAGCTTTTCAACGCCCAGCCCGATGAACGTCGAACACATGCGGTCCAACTCTTCGAGGGTTAGCAGTTCTTTCTTTGGCAGAAAGGTCATGTTTTCCGACATGCAGTACACACAACGAAAATCACAGCGGTCTGTCACAGACACGCGCAGATACGTGATGGCACGCAGAAATGGGTCAATCAGAGGGGCGTTCATAGTCTAAGTGGTATGTGCGCATCGGGGCATCCGCAAGGGGCATTGCGCGCGTTATTGGCTGGGGTATGATGCGTATATGCGGTGGATGTTCATTATAGTGGTGTCAGTATCGGGATGCGGTGTGCTGTCTGACAGATCATCACAGGTGCAAACCGATGTGATGTCTGGCGCGGCCGTGGTGTCCGAAGTTTCACAACGCCCGCAATCACGCCCTGAAACGGTCGCCTCAGATGCATCGACAGGAACTGAGGTATCAGTGGGCACATTGGGGCGCACTGTGGCGTCCCTTGGGAATGCGGTCGAACCGGGCCTTTGGCTCAAGACGCCTTTGGTTTCGGCGCAACGTCAAGCGCGGGTGCATTTCCCTAAAACCGGCAAAAGCGTGGCGGTCACACTGATCCCGATCGACGGTCCGCGGACGGCAGGCAGCCGCATATCGCTGGCGGCCATGCAGGCGCTTGGTGCCCCGCTGACCGATTTGATCGAAGTGGACGTGTTTGGGTTCTAGGCGGCAGTTGGCGCGTCAGGCAGGTATTTGCCCGCCTCATTCGCTGCAAAGGGTTTCATGGCATTCCCGTATTCATTCAGAAATGCACGTGCGCGCGGTGCATCGTGTTTGCCCAATTCGCGGACCCACCACGCGACCGCCTTTTGAATAAACCATTGCTGATCTGTTACATATGTCGCGGCCCAGCCCAAAATTCGTTCGCGCGCGGCAACTTCGTCAGGTTTTGGGAAATTCTGTTTGGTCCAAGGTAACGTCATGACCAGAGCGGCGCGACGGGTCCAGATGTGATCGGATGTCGTCCATGCCTCTACCTCGTCCAAACGGGTTGGATCAGCGATCAAGCGACGTTGCCCGGCCATGCATGCGTGATCGGCGATGGCCCATCCGTCAAATTGCGGAACCCACGATGCGATCAGCGCCCACGCCGCATCGTCAGGGCGTATGCGGGCTTGCGTCAGCAGTTTTGCGGCGGCGATCCGCGCCTCAAAAATATCTGTGATCCACAGCGCATCGGCCAATGCGACGCGCGCATCGGCGTCCAGGGCCTGTCGCCATTTTTGGGTCAGATCATTCAGGATGGGATTTGGCACACCCAGATGGGCGCGTTTGGATTTATGATAGGCTTTGGCCTCGGCAGCGCGCGTTTCATCTGCGTGGGCGGCGATTTCGGCAAGCGCGTCTTCGGGGTTCATTCAACTGTCACTGACTTTGCTAAGTTTCGGGGTTGGTCGACGTCGGTGCCTTTGGCCACGGCGGTGTGATAGGCCAACAATTGCGCAGGTATGGCGTAAAGGATCGGGGCCAGAATGTCGGGGCAGTCTGGCATGGCGATCTGCGCCCATGTGCCGTCTCCTGCCTCTTTCAATCCGGCCGCATTTGAGATCAAGGCGACCTTGCCCTTGCGGGCCATCACCTCTTGCATGTTTGACACGGTTTTGTCGAACAGCGCGTCATAAGGGGCCATCACCACGACAGGAACGTGTTTGTCGATCAGGGCGATGGGGCCGTGTTTTAGTTCACCTGACGCATAAGCTTCGGCGTGTATATAGCTGATTTCTTTTAGTTTTAACGCGCCTTCAAGGGCCAGGGGGTACATGACGCCGCGTCCCAAAAACAGGATATCGCGCGCCTCGGCCAATTTGCGGGCCGTGGATTTCATTTTGCTGCTGCGCGCGATCCCTTGGTTCATCAGGGCCGGCAAACTGCGCAGATCGTTGATGTGCTTGGCCAGTTCGTCAGAGGTGATCGTGCCACGCGTGTGCGCGGCCTTGAGAACCAGCAGCAGCAATACGGTCAGCTGGCAGGTGAACGCCTTGGTCGATGCGACGCCTACCTCTACGCCGGCAAAGATCGGCAATGCCAGATCGCTTTTGCGTGCGATCGAGCTTTCGGGGACATTGACGACCGACAGGATCTTGTCCGCCTTGCCCGCACAATAGCGCAGGGCAGCCAGCGTATCGGCTGTTTCACCCGATTGGCTGACAAACAGCGCCACGGTGCCGTCGGAAATGGGCGGTTCACGATACCGGAATTCAGACGCAACATCGACTTCGACCGGGATCCGCGCGATCTGTTCAAACCAGTATTTGGCCGTCAGGCAGGCATAATAGGCTGTGCCACAGGCGACCATGGTCAGTCTGTCGATAGCGGTGAAATCAATACCCGGATCGGGCAGGGTGATATCGCCAGCCGCATTCAGGTAGTTGGCGAGCGTGTTGGCCAGCACCACGGGTTGTTCCGCGATTTCCTTGGCCATGAAGTGCTTGTGACCGGCCTTGTCGACGCGGGTTGCGTCAATCTGGATCTGGCGCATTGCACGGGTGACCGGCGCGCCGGTGGCATCTCGGATTTCGACGCCTGCGCGGGTGACGACGGCACGGTCGCCTTCCTCAAGGTAGGTGATGCGATCGGTCATCGGAGCCAGTGCGATGGCATCTGAGCCGACGAACATCTCGCCGTCCCCGTGCCCAATAGCAAGAGGTGAGCCTTTGCGCGCGGCCACGATCAAATCGTCCTGACCATCAAATAGAAACGCGAGCGCGAACGCGCCTTGCAAGCGGTCCAGGGTGGCATAGGCAGCATCAACCGGCCCCATGCCGCTGTTCATATGATGTTCGGTCAGCAATGCGACGGTTTCGGTGTCTGTTTCTGTCTGGAACGGCAGCCCGGCAGTTGCGAGTTCGGCACGCAGTTCGCGGAAGTTTTCGATGATGCCGTTGTGCACCACGGCCACAGGTCCAGAGCGGTGCGGGTGTGCGTTGGTTTCGGTTGGTTGCCCATGTGTGGCCCAGCGGGTGTGACCGATCCCTGCCTTGCCCGCGAGGGGGTCGTGGACCAGCCGATCAGATAGGTTTACCAGCTTGCCAACAGCGCGGCGCCGATTAAGCACCCCCTTGTTGACGGTCGCGATCCCGGCGCTGTCATACCCACGATATTCAAGGCGTTTGAGCGCCTCAACCAGCATAGGTGCAACTTCATTATTGCCCAAGACCCCAACAATTCCACACATTTTAGCTGCCTCTACTCAGTCTGGCCTTCTTTGCCTTTAACATTTCGAACAATTTCCGGGCCATGCCTGATTTTTCCACCTGTGGCGCACGCGCCAACGCCAATGCGCCTGCTTCAACATCAGATGTGATGACCGACCCGGACCCGGTCATCGCCTCATCCCCGATAGAGACGGGGGCGACCAACATCGTGTTGGAGCCGATGAACGCACGCGCGCCGATGTGCGTGTGATGCTTCATCACGCCATCATAATTGCAGGTGATCGTGCCCGCGCCAATGTTCGTATCCTCACCAACATCGGCATCCCCGATGTAGCTGAGGTGGTTCACTTTGGATCCTGAGGCAAGCGTTGTATTCTTGACCTCGACAAAATTGCCGACACGCACGTTTTCCGCCAGTTCGGTGCCGGGACGCAGCCGGGCATAGGGGCCGACGACGCTGCCGCGTGAGACATGGCAGCCCTCTAGGTGGGAAAAGGCGCGGATCGTCGCACCGGATTCGACGGTAACGCCGGGCCCAAACACCACATTTGGCTCAATCAACGCATCCCGGCCGACAATTGTATCGAGCGACACAAACACCGTGTCCGGCGCGCTTAACGTGACGCCATCGTCCATCATAGTGGCGCGGGCGGCGGCCTGAAACTGCGTTTCGGCCATGGCCAGTTCGGCCCGACTGTTGATGCCCAGTGTTTCAGCTTCGTTGCAGCGCACGACTGCGACGCTTAAACCGCGTGCGCGCGCCAGTCTTGGCAGGTCGGTCAGGTAGTATTCGTTTTGCGCGTTTTCATTGCCGACTTCGTCAATCAGATCGAACAGAAGTTCGGCCGGGGCTGCCAGCACGCCCGAATTGCACAGCGTGATCGCACGCTCTGCCTCGGTTGCGTCCTTGAATTCGACGATGCGCTGCAGCTGATCGCCGTCCATGACCAGACGACCATAGCGGGCCGGATCGCCAGCCTCAAATCCCAACACGACCACGTCAGCCTCTGACGCGGCCAAGGCCATCAGCGTGTCGGGATGAATGAATGGCGTGTCTCCGAACAATACGATGGCGCGTCCCAAAAACCCGTCCAAAACGCTGCGCGCTTGTGCGGCGGCATGCGCTGTGCCCAGTTGTTCGTCCTGCAATACCACATGGGTTTCGTCGTCATATTCCAACGCGGCGCGGGTCACGGCATCGGCACCGTATCCGGCGACAACTACCGTATGCGCCGGTGCCAGCGTCGCACCTGCACGCATCGCGTGATGCAGCATGGGTGCGCCGCCAATGGGGTGCAAAACCTTGGGCAGGTCCGAATTCATCCGTGTGCCCTTGCCCGCGGCCAGGATGATCAAGCTTACGTCCATGCCAATTCTCTTTGTCTTTTTGTTGCACCCTCTTTATCGGTCTGGGCATTGCGCGCAAGCGGGCAAGCCATCAAACAAGGTTTCGCCTTGCAATACTGTGCGGCGGATATGCGCCAAGGGGACATGAAATGACGGCAGTGATCTTTGATCTGGATGGCACGTTGGCAGACACCAGCGGGGACTTGTTGGCCGCGGCCAACGTGTGTTTCCGTGATATGGGCTTGGGTGATGTCCTTGGCGTGGCGGACGCAGGTGTGGCGCTGCGCGGCGGGCGGGCCATGCTGCGCGCCGGCCTGACACGGGTTGAACAGTTGGATGAAGCGACGGTGGATCGGTATTATCCTGTGCTGCTTGAGGCCTATGGCACGGCGATCAGCGTCCACACGCGGTTGTATCCGGGTGCCATGGACGCCATTGCCACACTCAAGGCCCATGGCCATGCCATCGGCATTTGCACCAACAAACCCGAAGGGCTGGCCGAACAACTGATGTCCGACCTTGGGGTGCGGGATGTGTTCGGCAGTCTTGTTGGGGCCGACACGCTGGCCGTACGCAAACCGAATCCCGAACCATTGTTTGAGGCGACGCGCCGTTTGGGTGTTGATCCGCGCGCCTGCATTCTGGTGGGCGACAGCGATACAGATCGCAACACTGCACGCGCGGCAGACGTTCCATCGGTTTTGGTGACCTTCGGCCCCTCGGGTGAGGACATGGCAGCACTGGAGCCAGAGGCGCTGCTGGATGATTATGCCGCTTTGCCATCTGTCGCGGCGGCGCTTTTGTCACGCTGAGCTTTCGGCAATCACAGTTTGATTTTTTGAAATGCGAATGCACCGCATTGACCTGCGCGCAACACCATCCCAAAACTACCGCATGACAGAGCATTTTACCGGCAGTTTCACCCAGCAAGAACCGATTCCCGAAGCAGGCATAGAGGCGGCGATGGCCGTTCTGCGCCACGGGCGTTTGCACCGTTACAACACCAGCCCGAACGAGTCGTCGGAAACGGCGCTGCTGGAACAGGAATTTGCGGCTGTTGTTGACGCACCTTACTGCCTTGCGGTGGCGTCTGGTGGCTATGCGATGGCGACGGCCTTGCGCGCTGTCGGGGTGCAGCCGGGCGACAAGGTGTTATCCAACGCGTTCACGCTGGCCCCGGTGCCGGGTGCGATTGCATCTGTGGGCGCGGTGCCTGTGTTTGTTGGCGTCACCGAAAGCCTGACCATCGACCTTGACGATCTGGCGACCAAGCTGGATCAGGCGCGCGCTTTGTTGCTCAGCCACATGCGCGGGCACCTGTGCGATATGGACCGCTTGATGGCGATGTGCGACGCGGCCGGGGTCATTGTGATCGAAGATTGCGCGCACACGATGGGCGCGGCTTGGAACGGCGTGCCATCAGGGCGGCACGGCACCGTCGGATGTTTTTCGTGCCAGACCTACAAACACGTCAATTCCGGTGAGGGTGGGTTCCTGGTTACGGACGACCCGCAGGTTGCGGCCAAGGCTGTGATGCTGTCGGGCAGCTACATGCTGTTTGAGCGCCACCTCGCGGCCCCGCCCAAAGAGGCGTTTGACGAGATAAAATACACCACACCCAACATTTCCGGGCGCATGGACAACCTGCGGGCTGCGATTCTGCGCCCGCAGGTGGCCGACCTTGCCACGCAATGTGCGCGTTGGAATGAACGGTATTTCACCTTGGAACAGGGGGTGCGCGGCACGCCCGGTCTGACCGTGATTGAACGCCCCGAACAGGAAACGATTGTCGGTTCGTCCATCCAGTTCCTGTTGTTGGATTGGGCTGCATCTGCTGTACGCGATGTGGTTTCACGCTGCGCGGCACGTGGGGTCGAACTGAAATGGTTCGGCGCGCCCGAACCCGTCGCGTTTACCAGCAAATATGACAGCTGGCGTTATGCACCGTCCACGCCCATGGAAGCCAGCGACCGCGTGCTGGCAGGTGTCGTGGATATGCGCGTGCCACTGACCTTCAGCCTTGACGACTGCGCGATGATTGCACGCATCATCCGCAGAGAGGTATCGGCCGTCTATCAAGCCCCCTGATGACGCAGCATCGCGTCAGACTGGACAGATAGAATTGTCCGCCCTATAAATGAACAAGTGTTCATTAAAGCGGGGAGGCTAAAGATGTTCACCCATTCCATGAGTTTTGATCTGGGCGAAGATGTGAACGCGTTGCGCGATATAGTGCATCGCTGGGCGCAGGAACGGGTCAAGCCGATGGCCGCCAACATCGACGCGACCAACACGTTCCCGCCCGAGTTGTGGCGCGAAATGGGCGATCTTGGCCTGCTTGGCATCACAGTCGAGGAAGAGTTCGGCGGATCGGGCATGTCCTATCTGGCCCACACCGTCGCCATCGAAGAAGTGGCGCGCGCCAGTGCGTCGGTTTCGCTGAGCTACGGGGCGCATTCAAACCTGTGCGTGAACCAGATCAAACTGAACGGCACCCCCGCGCAAAAGGCGAAATATCTGCCCGGTCTGATCAGCGGTGAACATGTCGGCGCGCTGGCCATGTCCGAAGCCGGTGCAGGGTCGGACGTTGTATCGATGAAGCTGAGCGCGGAAAAGCGCAATGACCGCTACATCCTGAACGGCACAAAATATTGGATTACGAACGGCCCGGACGCGGACACGCTGGTGGTCTATGCA
>ENA-OQVM01001566-OQVM01001566.1-marine-metagenome-genome-assembly--contig:-NODE-1566-length-29845-cov-9.614250_pt1 | contig 29845 bp, 27 predicted proteins | sample MGYA00237776_ERZ505498 | MGnify/ENA primary metagenome ERZ505498 (study PRJEB26159, sample SAMN06265151) | marine metagenome | isolation source: Helgoland LTER site | place: Germany:Helgoland, sampling...
AAAGCTTCAAAAAAGATACGAACGACTTCTAAAAGAATCCTACGAGCTTTCTAAAACAAACAGAAAAGAAAGCGACAAAAAAGCTTATGAAGCCGACCTTATAGCTAAAGAAATAGACGCTTTGGTCTAGGGTCATGTTTGTTGTGCTTGGGGGGGTTAAAAGCTTTATTCTTGTTGTCAAAAAAACAAAGAGGAGAGTTGAGTGTAGTTGTTTTTAGGCTTGTTTTTTATACCTTAGTGATACTAACATCTACAAAATGACATCAAATAAAAGAGCTTGGGAGCCAGTTATAAATCAGCTATACGCAAAAGTTTTTTCGGAACTAAACAAAAAACGGTTTGAAAAAGTTACCCTTTATCTTTCTATCATTGGGTTTCTATTGCACTTAGTATTAATATATGCGAAAAAATTAGGGCTGCTTGTTTTTCCTTTTGAAACACCTTTGTTAGACAACCCGATATCTGCGATTTACACCCCTTTTACAATAATATTAATTTACGAAATTTACCTGCTTGTTTTGAACCTGCCTCGTTCTTTTACGACGTCTGTCTCTAAACAATTTGAGATAATATCGCTAATTCTTATTCGTAGAATTTTTGCTGATATTCCCAAAGTAGATTTAAACGCAGATTGGTTTTCCACAAAAGAAAACCTTGAGTTGATTTACAATATTGTAGGTGTGTTGATTCTATATTATTTAATCTTTTTGTTCAACAAGGCAAGGCACAGGCTAGAAAAAAAGCCTTTGACGGAAATAATAAACAGATTTGTAACATCCAAAAAAGGAGTTAGTTTACTCTTGCTTTTTGTGTTAATTGTTTTATCGTTTACAAGCGTGTATAGCTGGGGCCAAGGGTTGATTTTAAATGACCCTTCGACTGACATAAACTCTGTTTTTTACAACGAATTTTTCTCTGTATTAATCTTAGCAGACGTGTTAATTCTGTTGCTTTCTTTCCAATACACCGAAAGGTATAGTCAGATTGTAAGAAATACCGGGTTTATTATTTCAACCGTACTAATAAGGTTGTCTTTTGGCGTGACGGGTCTTGCAAACATTTCGCTCGTTGTTTCTAGCGTAGTCTTTGGGCTAATAATTCTTTGGGTATATAACCTATCCGAAACAGAGCGCAAAAAAAGAATAGGCATCATCTCAGAATAAACTTATGAAAAATAACATTTTTAACCTTTTAGGCTCATTAATAGCTTTTTACATTCCAGTTCAAATAGCTTATTTAACCGGCTCTGAATCGGTCATAAAAGCTGTTTTATTGGCTTTTCTAATACAGTGGATTTGTTTCATTCCCGCATACATTTTGCAAACAGAAAAATTTTACGATTTGACAGGAAGCGTAACGTACTTAACTTTAGTTTTATTTTCGATATTTAGCGCAGGCTCTTTGGGTTTTGCAAGCGTAATTGTTTGTGCCTGTGTTAGCGTCTGGGCTGTGAGGCTTGGAAGTTTCTTGTTTTTTAGAATTAAAAAAGACGGAGAAGACAAAAGGTTTAGATCTATCAAAACAAACTTCACTCGATTTTTTATGACTTGGACTTTGCAGGGAATGTGGGTTACAATGTGTTTGCTTTGTGTTACAACAGCTCTGTCGGCAGAAGGCGGTATGGTAGAAGGTGTTGGTTTTTATTTAGGGTTAATTGTGTTTATAATTGGTTTTGGTTTAGAGGTGGCTGCAGATATGCAAAAAACGAGATTTAGAAAAAACCCTGAGAACAAAGACAAGTTTATAAGTACAGGGCTATGGGCAAAGTCTAGGCACCCAAATTATTTAGGTGAGATAATTTTATGGCTAGGTGTAGCGCTGATGTCAATGGAGTCGTTGGAAGGAGTCGAGTATATAACGCTAATATCTCCTTTGTTTGTTTACATATTGCTAGTTTATATTTCGGGAGTAAGGATGTTGGAAAATAGTGGACAGAAAAAATGGGGAAATTTACCAGAGTATAAAGCTTATGTAGAAAACACTCCAGAGCTCTTTATTTCTTTTAGAAACTTATTTTAACAAATGAAAAACCATACACTAGTTTTGTGTGAAAGCAAAATTATAATAAGCGGCTTAAGCTTGTTATTAAGGGAAAACGGCTTTACGCCTATTGTAAAGTCTGGAACAATTCCGGGTTACGATTTAACTTTAGACATGGACGAGTTATATGTTGATAACGAAGATTTAGAAAGGTCGAAAAAATATGTAGAGGTATATAAACAGCAAATCGAAAAGATAGACTAAAGCGCCCCTTTTAATACAAGAACAGCCCCAGAAACAACAAGTATTAAGCTTAAAATTGTTTTAATAATTGCGGTGTTTTCTGTGTTAATTTTTGATGTCAATTTTTTGGCTATAAAAATCTTAAGGACATCAGTTAAAAAATAGCTTCCTAAGATTGTTGTAAAAAAAGTAAAAACACCGAGAGAGTTCGTTCTATTTAAATTTGGAACTACTACTAAAATTACTCCAGCCCAAAAAAGCAAAACTGCTATATTTATAATATTTAAAGCAAAGCCTTTAATAAAAAGACCAACATAATTTGTGGACGACTCTTCTAGCTCTATTTTTTGGTCCTCTTTTTTTCTTTGAATAAAAATGTACGCTCCATAAACGAGTAGTATTGACCCTCCAAGGACAAAAAGGCCAGGCTGATTGTTTATATTATCAACCAATTGTTTGCTAGTGTAATAACAAAAAACGATAAAAAAAACATCAGCTAAAATGACGCCGAGATCTAACGAAATTGCGGCTCGAAAACCTTTTGTTATGCTAGTTTCAATTAACACAAAAAAAACAGGACCTAATACAAAACTTAAGAAGAACCCTATTGAAATTGCTGTAAAAAGATCTGTAATCATTTATTTATTGTAAAGATAATTAACGATTCCTCCAAGTGTGATTTTTTCAATTATCTTGTTCGTTTTGTGATGAACATTAGCCTCTCCTCCCGCTTTTAAATCTAGCTCTAAGAGTGATGTAGTATAAACATCAACTACGCCTCCCGCTTTTATAAAAACTTTAGTGGTTTCGGTTTTAAGGTTTTGAGCGTTTACTTGCCCGCCTGTATATGCGTCTATTTCATTATGGTTTGCTGTTCCTGTTATCGAAACTTTACCCCCAGTTATTGCTCTAGCGCTTAGATCGGATGTTTTAAGCTTTAAAGAAATTGTTGAGCCGCTTTCTGATTTTAAAAACAACGACGGTTCTGAAACGGTGTCTTTTGAAAAAACAACAGAACCTTCTTTGGCTTCGATTCTATAAATAGCTTTATAGTATAAATCTACCTTTGTTTCTGAGCCGCTTAATCTTTTTTCAATACCCATGCGTATTTTTAGTTCTCCATTTTTGTTTTTAACAACAACATAGTTCGGGTGTTGCCCGCTGATTATTACATGGTTTTTATCAGATTTAATTAAATTAACTTTTAACAAGTCATAAGTCTGAATTTTGTAGAAATCTCCTAATTCTCTTTTAATTTCGTTCTGAGAATTAGAAAAAAAACTTGATAAAATAAGGAGTAAGAAAAGGTTTTTTTTCATGATAAAGATTTTATTTATTCTGCTAAGATAAAGTCTAATTGTTTTTTAATCAAATCTGCGTGCTTAACTTGTACTTGAATGGAGTCCCCTAATTGATATTTCATTTTTGATTTTTTTCCAATCAAACTGTGGTCATCTTTATTGTAGATATAATAATCTCCTTTTAAGTCTCTAACCGGTATCATTCCTTCGCATTTGTTTTCTACGATTTCAACAAATATTCCCCAGTCTGTTATTCCTGAAATTACCCCATTGAATTTTTTGTTTGTTTTGTCCTGCATGTATTTTATTTGCATAAACTTTATCGAGTCCCTTTCTGCTTTGGTTGCTAATATTTCTCTTTGTGTACAATGATCACAGGCAGAGTTATAACTTTCATGTCCTGATGGGTTTTCTTTATTTAAATATTTTTCTAAGAGGCGATGAACAATAACATCTGGATATCTTCTAATTGGAGAAGTAAAGTGACTGTAGTATTCAAAGGAAAGCCCATAATGACCTATATTTTTTGTAGTATATTCTGCTTTACTCATAGATCTTATTGCTAAAGACTCTATTAAACTCTGTTCTTTTTTTCCTTTAATTTGTTTTAACATTTTGTTCAAAGACTCAGACATTCTTCTTCTAGAACTTATGTCTAAATTATAACCAAGGGATTTTGCAACCTCTTTAAGAGCTTTAATTTTACTTTCATCAGGAAGGTCATGAACTCTATATATAAAAACATTTTTTTTATTTCTTTTGCCTATATATTCAGAAACCTTTCGGTTTGCAAGCAACATAAACTCTTCAACAAGTTTGTTAGATTCTTTTGACTCCTTAACATAAACCCCTGTTGGTTCTTTTTCTTTATTTATACTAAACCTTACTTCTTTTTTATCAAAAGAAATAGCTCCATTTTTCATTCTTTCTTTTCTCATATAAATAGCGATCTCATTTAATTTTAATACCGCTTCTTTTACATTATTTGTAACAGAGTATTCTGTGTTTTTTAATGAAACTTCTTTTCTTATGATATTTTTTTTAGTTTCTATAATCTCTTGTGCTTCTTCATAACTAAACCTATAATTACTGTTAATTATAGTTTTTCCAAACCATTCATTAATAACTTTATTTTTATCTATAGTAAATACAGCAGAGAAAGTATATTTTTCCTCGTTAGGTCTTAAAGAACAAGCTTTATTTGAAAGAACTTCAGGTAACATAGGTACAACTCTATCTACTAAATAAACTGATGTAGCTCTATTAAAAGCTTCATTATCAAGGATAGTATTGGGTTGTAAATAATGAGAAACATCTGCTATGTGAATGCCTATTTCATAAGAACTATTTGATATCCTTTTAAAAGAAATAGCATCATCAAAATCTTTAGCATCTACAGGATCAATTGTAAAAGTTAATTCATTTCTAAAATCTCTACGATTAGAAACTTCATCTTTATTTATTGTAGTATCAATATTATCAGCAAATTCTTTAATTTCTTTTTCGAAATCATACGGAAGCCCATACTCAGCAAGAATAGAGTGAATTTCTGTGTTATGTTCTCCTTCAACACCTAATACTTTTTTTATAATACCATTTGGAGATTGACTGTTTTTTCTCCACTCAGTTATTTCAACAAGAACTTTATCATTGTTTTTTGCTTTATTAATCATTGAAATAGGTACAAATATATCAACGTGAATTCTTTTATTATCTACAATTACAAAAGAAAATTTCTCACTAATTTCAATTTTACCTACATACTCTTTTTTTTCTCTTTTTAATAGTTTAGTGATTTCTCCATAATATTTATTTTTCTTTCTTCTGGAAAAAACATACACTTCAACAAAATCATTATGTAAATATTGACCTATCTTTTCTAAATGAATTTTTTCTTCTACTCCATCACAAACAACAGCTGCAACTCCACGAACTGAAACATCTAATATTCCTACAAATCGATTTTTTATTTTATTTTCTCTTCTTCTCAAAATTATTCAAATATATAACTAAGATACCTTATACTTATTTAATTTATGACTTATAAACAATTATATATATAATACTTTTTTTTATTTTAAATTTTAATAATAGATGATGTTTATTATAGCTTGTTAATACCTATTAAAACTTTTTTTTTAAAATTTTGAAATATGTTTATTAATAAAAAATTAAGAATATATAAACAAGATATAAACATGTAAAATATTTAAATAGAGCAATTTAAGGTATATACTAACAAACTATTTATTAAAATAAAAATGCAAATTTTTGATAAAAAACAAATAAAGTTTAGTTAACAAAAAACAAACTAAGGTTAATAGCGTGTAAAGAAATAAAAACAAATAAAATTGTTTTTTATAAAGCATTTGTTATGAGAAAAAATCAAAATTAAAAACATCGTAAGTTATTAATAATTATATTTAGATATTAACACAAAACAAACAAAATGAAAGTATCAATAGGTAATGATCACGCAGGGACGCAGTATAAATTAAAAATTGTAGAATACTTAGAGAAAAAAAACTTCAAAATCAAAAACCACGGGACAAATAATGAAGAAAGTGTAGATTATCCTGACTTTATACACCCTGTAGCAGAAGATGTTACTAGTAATAAATCAGACTTTGGAATAATCATTTGCGGGAGTGGTAACGGCGCATCTATGAGCGCTAACAAACATAAAGGAGTTCGGTCTGCGCTTTGTTGGAATAATGAAATTTGCAAACTAGCAAGAGAACACAATGACGCAAACATATTAAGCGTTCCAGCAAGGTATGTTACAATAAAAGAGGCTCTTGAAATGATAGAAACATTTATAGAAACCCCTTTTGAAGGAGGAAGACACTTAAGAAGGGTTGAAAAAATAAATAAGTAGCTTTGAAAATAAAGACATATAAATATCAAGAACTGGGAGCAGATAGGCTATACGAAATACTTAAGTTAAGATCTGAAGTTTTTGTTGTTGAGCAAAATTGCGCCTACCAAGATCTTGATAATAAAGACCAAAAAGCCCTCCATCTTATTGTAGAAGAAAACGACAAAGTAATTGGATATACAAGAATTTTTAAGAGTGGAGATTTTTATAAAAACTCAAGTATAGGCAGGGTTTTGGTAAAAAAAGAACACAGGGGAAAAGATTTAGGAAAAAAAATAATGAAAAAATCTATAGACCAGATAAAAAAAGACCCATTAGAAAAGAAAATAGAGCTTTCTGCGCAGAAATATTTATTAAAATTTTATTTAGACCTTGGTTTTAAAAAAATAGGTGAAGAGTATTTAGAAGACAACATTCCACACGTTAAAATGATATTAAAAATCTGATTCTATTAAAATTTCCACCCTTCTGTCTTGTTCGGGCCTTCCACCAAGCGGAAACTGATGCCCTAAACCCTCGAAAGTCATTCTTTTTGAATCAATACCTTTTTCTAAGAAATAATCATAAACAAACTTAGCCCTAACAACAGATAGGTTTCTTTTTTTTGTGGCACGATCTATAGCGTCTTTTTGTCCAGAGGTACAACAAACGTGGCCTTGAATTACAAACGAAAAAGGAAGGTCTTTTATTTTCTCGAAAGCAAGATCTAGGCTTTTTTTAGAGCTAGGCGTTAAATAAGAATACCCTGTTAAAAACAATAAATCCTCAATCACTAACGAACTTCCTTTTACAAGTTTAGGCTCGTTTTCTAATTTAGCCTCTTGCGACAAAGAAACAGAAAGCTCCACCTTTCTATTTAAAGCCCTTATTCTTTCAGGGCTTGAAGTTGCTACAGTTTTATAAAGAAGCTCTCCTTTACCGTCAACATTAGTTATAAGCTTTTCGTCAATTAAATTAAATAAAAGGATTTTTTTTATTTCCTCAGCTCTTTTTTTAGACAAAGCCATATTATATGAGCTTGCCCCAACGTCATCACAAAAACCAAAAATCTCAACGCTTAAAATGGACTTTTCACTTAGGGTTGCAACAAACGATAAAAGCCTGTTTTTTTCAATATTAGTAACCTTAGAAAGGTCGGTGTCAAAGTATATAGTATGAGTTTTTTGCTGAGAAAAACCCAAAAAAACCAAAAACAAAAAAAAACCAGTTAGCCTCAATACATTAATTTTTATTAGAAATAAGTTTTTCAAAAATTCCTAGAAATCCTTTTTTAATTAAATCAAAAGAAACAACCTCTTTTCCTAAAAAAACAAAAACCAAAGAGTGTCCAAAAAAAACCCTTTCCTCTGAAAAGTCAAGCCTAAAAACCTCTCTCATTAAGCGCTTAATTTTATTTCTATCAACGGCTTTGGCTATATTTTTTTTGCCAACGGTAAAAGCAACGCTTGATTTTTTCTGATCGGAGTTTTCAATAAAAAAAAGCTTTATCGGAAAAGAAGAAACACCAGCCCCGCATTCAAAAATAAAAGCTATTTCTTTTTTTGATTTTAGCCGCTTAAACTTTTGCATAGAACCCGGGATTTAATAGGCGTTAAAGGTATAAATAAAAAACCTAAATAGAGTTGTTTGACTGATCCGTGTCTGCGCTCTTATTTAGAGGGTCAACAGTAACCCCCACAACATCATCACCGTCAACACAAATGTCAAAACTATAGTTTTTCTTAGCCCAACTCCAAGGCTCTAAAACAATCACACTACTGTCTAGCGGCTTGTGTCCGCGACTCATTAGTAGAGGAATGTGGTATTGCTTAACCAAACCGCTAACAAATTCAACCTCAACATCATTAGGGATGGCCATTTCTCCTTTTCTGCTCATATGTACGGTAACAGAATCACAATTCATAGAGTCGGATTTAACAAAATCATTTACAGCATAATCTATTGTTTTTGTTGTTTGCCCCCAGTCCATTAAATACCAGTCCAATTCTTGTCCACTCACTTTTTCAGCAACCCTTATAAAGTCTTCTGGGTTTGGATGAGAAAACACATAGTCGGAATAATATTTTTTCAAAACCTCCGAAAGCGTCTTTTCGCCTATAACATAACCTAGTTGTGACAAAAAGATAGAGCCTTTGTCATATGAAGACATACCATAGCCCCGGCTACTGGAAAAACGATCCGCATGAGTTGTTAAGGGCTCTTCGTTTCCCGTACGAACAAAATTAAAATAGTCTGCGTAAGCACGTCGGTTTGAAAGCGGAAGGCCTTTTTTTAAAATCACATTCTCTGCATTATCACTTATATAGCTTGTAAATCCTTCGTCCATCCAAGCGTGCTTGGATTCGTTTGTAGCCAACAAAAATTGAAACCAAGTGTGTGCAATTTCATGAGAGATCACGCCGGCCAGACTGTTAAAATCCCGAACTCCGCCGATAAAAGTACACATTGCGTACTCCATTCCCCCGTCTCCAGCAAGAATAACAGAATACTGCTTGTAAGGGTACGGGCCGATGTTTTCTATAAAATATTGCATAAACATTACAGAATAAGGCTGGACAATTTTCCAGTTTTCAGAATACTTGTCGTCTTCTTTATAAAAAAAATGCATTTTAGGCCCCCCAGGCACATCCACAATGTCGTGAACATACTCAGTATCCGCAGCCCAACTGAAATCATGAACATTGGGCGCCAAAAAATGCCAGGAAATTTTATCTGATTCGTAAGGCTTTTTAAGCTCAGCATAACCGTGCCCAATATTTTCAGGGTTTTGTAAATAACCCGAACCAGCAACAGTATAATCTTTGTCTATATTAATGGTAACATCAAAATCACCCCACACCCCGAAAAATTCACGACCCAAATAAGCGTTAGCATGCCAACCCTCACTGTCATATTCACACAGTTTTGGGTACCACTGAGCCATAGAAAAATCGATACCGTCCTCGCTGTCTTTTCCAGCCCTTCTGACTTGTTTTGGAACATCAACCTCAAAACGCATGCTTAGTGTTGTTTTCTCTCCAGGCAAAAGAGGGGTTTTTAGAGTCGCCTCTAAAATAGTTTCTTGGTCCTTGAGATCAAGGAAAACGCCGTCTTGTAAAAGCTCTAAAACACGAACATCGCCAAAATCTTTTTTTTCTAACGAAAGTATTTTCTTGGAAATCTTTCTGTTATCGTCGTTAAGTTCAGAAGCCCTTAGCTGCATTTCACTCCCCGGCTTAAAGGCATTAAAATACAAATGATAAAAAACTCTTGAAATCGTATCGGGAGAGTTGTTCGTGTAGACAAGCTCTTGTGTTCCTGAATAACTCCTGTCCTCAGCATCAACATCAATTACCATTGTGTAAGACACATGCTGCTGCCAATTACCATCACTTTTATTAGAACAAGAAAAAGCTAAAAAAGCTAAAAATAAAACTCTAAAAAATATCTTCATATTTAAAAATTTCGTTAATACGCACACCTTTGTCGGTTTTTTTTAAAGAAACAACCTCATTAACACTGTCATGCTCAAGAAATAAAAACACGTTATTTTCAACAGCGTAATTTAAAAAAAAATCTTTTTCTTTGAGCGTTGTTAAAGGCCTAACATCATAACCCATCACATATGGAACAGGAACGTGCCCTGCCGTGGGAATAAGGTCGCCAGCAAAAGCAATCTTTTGACCATTATAGGAAATGATGGGCAGCATTTGCTTTTCTGTGTGACCGTCTGCATAAAAAACCTCAAAACCAAGCTCATTAGCATATGAAAATGGGCCATCTGCTTCTGAAAGAAAGCGCAAACACCCTGTTTCTTCAATAGGCAATAAGTTCTCTTTTAAAAAGGAAGCAACCTCTCTTTTGTTTGGGCTCATTGCCCAATTCCAATGCTTCTTATTGGTCCAATAAGTTGCATTTTTAAAAACAGGCTCAAAGCCCGCCCCACTTCTTTTAATTGCCCCTCCACAATGGTCAAAATGAAGGTGAGTAAAAAAGACATCCGTAACATCTTCTAAAGAAAAACCAGCATTATTAATTGAGCGCTCCAACGTGTCATCTCCCCACAAAGAGTAGTAGCTAAAAAATTTTTCACTTTGTTTATTGCCCATCCCTGAGTCAATCAAAACAAGACGTTTGCCGTCTTCAATTAACAAACAACGGGCTGAAATATCAATCAAGTTATTTTGGTCAGCAGGGTTGGTTTTGTTCCAAATTGTTTTCGGAACAGCACCGAACATTGCCCCCCCGTCTAATTTAAAATTCCCAGCATTAACAGGATATAGATTCATTTAACAAGATTATTTACTATTTTTATAAATATAAAACAATATTTTGAAGAAGTTAGAAAGAAGTTTGTCTTTACCCGCGGTGATCGCAATTGGCCTTGGGGGAATGCTTGGAACAGGGATTTTTGTTTTACCTGGCCTTGCGGCAACAAAGATTGGGGCGTCTCTTTGGTTGGCATATTTAGTCGCGGCCATTTGTATTCTGCCCGCAGCATATTCAAAATCTGAATTAGCCACAGCAATGCCAAGTTCTGGAGGAGCTTATGTGTTTATTGAAAGAGCCTTTGGACCTTTGTTTGGAACAATTTCTGGGCTCGGCCTTTGGATAGCTCTTGTTTTAAAATGCGCATTTGCTCTTGTTGGAATTGGGGCCTATGTGCTTGTAGTTTTAGACATGGACAGCGAGGCAATTACCAAGTCAGTTGGCCTAGGCTTTTTGTTTTTAGTTTTTCTATTAAATATTGTTGGGGCAAAAAAAGCAGGGAATTTTCAATCTTATGCCGTTTTGGTTGCTCTTCTTGTGCTAGCCGCCCTTTTTGTTTTAGGCATTCAATCTATGGATCAAGCAACTCCATTTTTTGCTAAATTAAAAGAAGAAACAGTTGAACTAGCAGGACATAAAGACTTTATTTTTGCCGTTGCGTTTGTTTACCTATCATATTCAGGGGTAACTAAAGTAGCAGCAATTGCAGAAGAAATCAAAAACCCAGACAAAAACTTACCTCTTGGAATGATTTTGTCTCTTTTTATTATCACAACAATCTATGTTCTAATTTCTTTTGTTTTAACAGCAAACGTTAGCCTTTCTGAATTAGCAGGGAATTACAACCCGATACATACACTAGCCTTAGACCTTAATGTGTCTTCGTTTGAAATCAGCGGCATTCATGTTGTGGGTGCTTTTATTGCTTTAATTGCAGTGCTCACGCTTCTTTCAACCGTAAACGCGGGCGTGCTTGCTTCTTCAAGATTTCCTTTTGCAATGTCAAGAGATGGGCTTCTCCCAAAATTTTGGAGCCAAGTCCACAAAAAGTTCTTAACCCCAATAAACACTATTGCAATAACTTGTGTTGCTATTGCCCTTGTTGTGTTGTTTTTAGATGTTTTTGAGATTGCCAAGCTAGCTAGCGCATTTAAAGTAATGATGTTTATCTCAGTGAATCTAGCGGTAATCGTGTTAAGAGAAACATCGGCACAATGGTACCAGCCAAAATACAAATCACCGCTATACCCTTGGGTTCAAATTTTTGGAATTATAACAGGGTTTGTCCTTCTTTTTTACCTTGGATTCACGCCTTTTCTTGCAATTGTTGCAATTTTCTTGCTTGGCGCAATAATTTATGCATTCTCAAATAAAGAAAACAAAAGAACAGGAGTTTTGAAAAAATACGGACACAGACCAGCCCTTTATCTTTTTTACACCAAGAAACAACAACAAGAAATTGAAACCAAAAGAATTGAAGAGGAAGACAAAAACTTAGACGGATCTTTAAATACCGAAGCAGGTGTTGTCGTTCCTCTTTTAGGAAACGAACAGTCAGCAGAAATGCTAGTTGAAATTGGCGCGGCAATAAATAAAAAAGAAACAATACAAGCTGTTAACATTACAGAAGTTCCAAATCAAACTTTTTTAGACGCCTTCATGAAAGATGACCCAAAAATACTTTCGCTAGAAAGAAGAATTTCGGGACTTTCTAAAAGCAAAAACATAAGTGTAGACTTTGAGGCCGTTGTAACACACGAGCTCTCAGATACAATAGACCAACTAGGAAGTCTAACGAACTGTGATTGGCTTGTAATGGGCTGGAACGGAAGAGCTCATAACGGAATATTAGTAAGAAACCCAATAGGCTGGCTCCTTACAAACATTAAGTCTGATTTTGCGCTATTTAAAGATAATGGAGTAAGATATATAAACAAGGTTCTTTTGGCTTTAAGACCTGGAAGAAAAGACAAAAACTTTTTAGCAGTAGCTGAGAGAATTTGTGCTTTCTATGGAGCAGAGCTTACGCTTTTACACGTTGTTTCAGAGCATACGCCGGACCACGAAACACAAGCCATTAGAAAAAAATCTCTTGGCCTTGTTTCAAAAATCAAAACTAACAGCGAGGTGCAAATACTAAAAAGCAATAATTCAATAGAGACAATATCAAATCAGTCTGCAGGATATGATCTTCTGATATTGGGAACTCCGCAAAAAGATAATTGGATAAGCGTTTTGTTTGGAACGGGAAAAGACAAGTTTACAGAAAACTCAGCATGCTCAGTGTTAAGACTAACAATGAAAGACTAGTCATTTAATTTTAAAACAGCCATAAAAGCTTCTTGAGGAATCTCTACATTTCCTACCTGGCGCATACGCTTCTTTCCTTTCTTTTGTTTTTCTAAAAGTTTCCTTTTTCTAGAAATATCACCACCATAACATTTGGCGGTTACGTCTTTTCGAAGCGCCTTTATAGTCTCTCTTGAAATTATTTTTGCTCCAATTGCAGCCTGAATAGGAACATCAAATTGCTGACGAGGAATAAGTTCTTTTAATTTTTCACACATCTTTTTCCCTATTGATTGTGCACTACTTGCGTGTATTAACGCTGAAAGGGCATCAACAGGCTGTGAGTTTAATAAGATATCCACCCTAACCAATTTTGAGGTTTGCATGCCTATAGGAGAATAATCGAAAGAGGCATAACCTCTAGACACGGTTTTTAGCCTATCGTAAAAATCAAAAACGATTTCTGCCAGCGGCATATCAAAAGTTAACTCAACCCTTTGAGTTGTTAAATAAGTTTGATTTTTTATCAGCCCTCTTTTGTCAATACATAGAGACATAACATTACCAACATAATCTGCTTTTGTAATAATAGTTGCTTTAATAAAAGGCTCTTCAACCCTGTCAAGAGTAGAAGGGTCAGGCAGATCTGAAGGGTTATTAACAGTTACAGGCAGGTCCATGTTTTTTCTAGTGTAGGCTAAGTAAGAAACGTTTGGAACAGTTGTAATTACAGTCATTCCAAACTCTCTTTCTAAACGCTCTTGAATAATTTCCATGTGTAGCATCCCTAAAAAACCACACCTAAATCCAAATCCAAGCGCAGCCGAACTTTCTGGAATAAACACCAATGACGCATCATTTAATTGAAGTTTTTCCATTGAGTTTCTTAGCTCCTCATAGTCTTCTGTATCAACAGGATAGATGCCTGCAAAAACCATTGGTTTTACATCTTCAAAACCCTCAACAGCGTTTAAAGTTGGATTTTTAGAGTCAGTAATTGTGTCTCCAACTTTTACTTCTTTAGCCTCTTTAATTCCCGTTATAAGATAGCCAACATCGCCAGCAAAAATTTCAGGCTTTGGGCTTTGTTTTAAGTTCAAAGTTCCTACTTCGTCGGCCCCATAAGTTTTCCCTGTGGCAATAAATTTAACCTGCTGGTTTTTCTTAATACTGCCGTTGATTACTCTAAAATATGTTTCTACACCTCTAAAAGGGTTGTAAACAGAGTCAAAAATTAGCGCCTGTAAAGGCTCATCACAACTTCCCTTAGGAGCAGGAATAATGTCTATAATCGCATTTATGATGTTCTCTATTCCAAGTCCTGTTTTAGCGCTAGCGGGAATAACCTCTTCTGCTTCACAGCCGAGCAAATCAACAATGTCGTCTGTAACTTCTTCAGGGTTTGCACTAGGCAAATCTACCTTGTTTAAAACAGGAATTATTTCTAAATCATTTTCAAGCGCTAAATACAAGTTTGAGATGGTTTGAGCCTGAATACTTTGTGCGGCGTCAACAATCAAAAGCGCTCCTTCACATGCCGCTATTGACCTTGAAACTTCATAAGAAAAGTCAACATGCCCTGGGGTGTCAATTAGATTTAAGACATAGCTAACCCCGTCTCTTTGATAATTCATTTGAACGGCATGAGATTTTATAGTGATTCCTCTCTCCCTTTCTAGATCCATGTTGTCAAGAAGTTGGTCTTGCTTTTCTCTATCAGAAACAGCTCCTGTAAACTCTAACAGCCTGTCGGCAAGCGTGCTTTTTCCATGGTCAATATGGGCTATAATACAAAAGTTCCTAATGTTTTCCATTAAAGTCTATGCAATTTGATGCAATGCACAAAAGTACATAAAAATTAACCATTATCGAAGGCAGAATACACACAAAAATCATATTATAGATTGTTCAGTATATTTGTAATCAAAATAATATTAATATCGTTTAAATGGTCAAAATTGGAGACATAGAATTGTCTGAATTTCCTTTGTTGCTAGCCCCAATGGAAGACGTTAGCGACCCCCCTTTTCGTGCACTGTGCAAAGAAAATGGAGCAGACGTTGTTTATACAGAGTTTATTTCTAGTGAAGGCCTTATTCGTGATGCCGTAAAAAGCACAATGAAGTTGGACATATATGAAAAGGAAAGGCCTGTAGGAATTCAAATTTTCGGAGCAAATTTAGACTCTATGCTTAAGTCTGTAGAAATTGTTGAGAAGTCAAATCCAGATATTATTGATATTAACTTCGGTTGTCCTGTTAAAAAGGTGGTGTCAAAAGGAGCGGGCGCAGGAATTTTAAAAGACCTTGATTTAATGGAAAGCTTAACTCGAGAAATGGTTAAAAGAACCCACCTTCCCATAACAGTTAAAACAAGACTAGGCTGGGACGAAAATAGCATAAAAATAGTTGAGGCAGCAGAAAGACTTCAAGATGTTGGATGCAAGGCAATTTCAATTCACGGCAGAACAAGAGCTCAAATGTATAAAGGAGAAGCAAATTGGAACGAAATAGAAAAAGTTAAAAACAACCAAAGAATGCATATTCCTATATTTGCAAATGGAGATATAAACACACCAGAAAGAGCAATGCTTATAAGAGATCATTATGGTTTAGACGGAGCAATGATAGGTAGGGCCAGCATTGGCAACCCTTGGTTTTTTAATCAAGTAAAACATTTTTTTAAAACAGGAGAACATTTGCCAGCTATTTCCATAAAAGAAAGAGTTGCTGCTGCAAAAAAACACCTTGAAATGTCTATCGCCTGGAAAGGTGAAAGGCTTGGAGTTTTTGAAACAAGAAGACATTATACCAACTACTTTAAAGGCATACAAGACTTTAAGCCTTTTAGGCAAAAACTTGTTACTAGTGATGATTCTGTAGATGTTTTTGCAACCCTTGAACAAATACACGAAAGGTTCAACTCTTATGAGTTTGCTTAAGCCTTTCCCACAAGCTCTTTCGTTACCACACTTGATGAAATTTTAGACGCAACACCTCCAAGAATCAAGATTGTAACACTAACAATCAAGAAAGTGTTAAGGTCTATAGAAACAGGATATGCTAGAGATGGAGTTATCATAAAAACAGAAAAGTTTTGCTGCAATAACATTAAAAGAAACCCAACAAACAACCCTATAGCTCCACCAAGAAGAGTAATTATTAAGCCTTGGTAATAAAATATTTTTTTAATCTCTCCATGTGTTGCTCCGGAATTATATAACGTTTTAAGATTGCTTCTTTTTTCAAGAATCATTATAATAATTGAGCTAATTAAATTAAAAAGGGCAATTATAAGCACCAATGTAAAAACAAGGTAAACAGCAATTTCTTCAGTGTTTAGCATTTTGTATAACGTGTCGTTTAGTTGTTCTTTTGTTTTTATCTTAAATTCAGGACCAAGTTTTGAGCTTAACAAATCAGCATTCTCTTTGGCTTTTAATGGGTTTTTCAACATAATTTCCAAAGAGCTTACTTGATTTTCAGCATAGCCTAAAAGGTTCTGCACATCTCTAACCCCAGCGTATATAACTGAAAAATCCAAAGTTTCATTAATTTCAAATAACCCAACATTAACAACATTTAGTTTTGAAAAAGAATTATCAACTGAAAGAATTTGTTTTTTCCCAGGCTTAGGGGCGTAAAGTGTTATAGCTTTTGAATAATCATAAACCCCAAAAGAAAGCTTGTTGGCAATACCCCAACCAGAAACAATTTGATTTGAGTCAGAAATCCATTCTCCATCAAATAAAATTGAATCTACGGTTTTTGAAGGAAAAGACTCAGAGACTCCTTTTACAGAAACAACATCACCAGTTTGGTTAGTGGATAAAAAAACATTTTCTTCAACGGTTTTAGTGTAGCTTAAAAAATTGTCGAGTTGCAAAATGTCGCTTAGCAAAGAATCGTTAACCATAAATGTTTTTGTTTTGACAGGCACAATCTTAAGGTCAGGATCTACAAAAGAAGTAAAGGCTAAACTGTAATCTTTAAGTCCATTAAAGCCACACAAAACAATAAAAAGAGCAGCAGAGCCAACAACAACCCCAAGTCCTGCCAGCTTAGACATAAAATTCACGACATTATTAGAGCTCTTTGAGAATAGGTATCGTTTAGCTATATAATAAGAAAAATTCAAGAGCTACTTATTTTTATGGATTAATCGGATTGTCAATTCCTTTTAGTGATTTGTCAATTTTTTCAATATAATCTAAAGAGTCATCTATAAAAAACATAAAATTTGGAGTTCTTCGCAGCTGGTTTTTAGTCCTTTGAGAAACTTCGTGCTTAATTAGCGGGGTGTTTGCTTTAATTCCAGCAAGAATTTCGTCTGCCTTGCCAGACGGAAAAACACTTAAGTATACTTTTGCGATAGAAAGGTCCGTAGTCACAGAAACTTTAGAAACAGAAATGATAATCCCTTTTAAGCCGCCTTTTCTTGCCGCCCCCTGAAGAATATCTGCTAGATCTTGCTGAAGAATTTTAGAAATTTTTTTTTGTCTATTGCTTTCCATTTGGTAAAAATAAACATTTACAAGATGAAATAATTAAAACAAATTTTTTTAATTTAATTTAGTGTTATGATTAATAAAGTAGAACACCTTGGAATTGCAGTTAAAGACATTGATTCCTCCAACAAGCTTTTTGCAAAACTTTTAGGAAAACAACACTATAAAACAGAATCAGTAGAGTCAGAGTCAGTAATAACATCATTTTTCAAAGTTGGAGACCAAAAAATTGAGCTACTACAATCGACAAATGATCGCGGTCCAATTGCAAAATTTCTAGAGAAAAGAAATGAGGGCGCTCACCACCTTGCCTTTCACGTAGACAGCATTAACGAGGAGGTAAAAAGATTAAAGAAAGAAGGTTTTGAGTTTATTTCGGAAACCCCAAAAAAAGGAGCAGACAACAAAATAATTGTGTTTTTACACCCAAAAACAACTAACGGAGTGTTAATTGAATTGTGTCAAAACACAGAGAATAAACAATAGTATTCTTTTTCTAGTATTAAAAAAATGTATTAATATTGCACCCTATTACAGGTCCTATAGCTCAGTTGGTTAGAGCACTTGACTCATAATCAAGTGGTCCCTGGTTCGAGTCCAGGTGGGACCACAAAACCCTTCACAGATGTGAGGGGTTTTTTGTTTTTCATCACCACAACAGTATAAATTTCATATATTAGCTTATCAATTAATCAGTTATGTTATTGAAATTTAAACAACCGGTTGTTATTGTTACAATCACATTATTTTCATTGTTAAGTATTCAGGCTCAAAAAGCTTTTGATTTGTCATCGGTAAATTATACCAACATGACCAACAATCAACTACAGCTATTATTTCAAGAAGCTTCTTCAAACGGGTATAATTATGATGATATTTTAAAAGCAGCAGAAGCACAAGGGCTTTCTGAAGAAGAAATTACAAAACTTGAGAGCCGGTTTAATTTAGCAAACACTAGAGCGTCAAAAAACAGCAATGTTCCAGATCAAGAATCAAGGTTGCGAGACACTAATTACGACGATCTTAACAAAGAAAAAACAGAAGGCTCAAAAACGAAAAGTGATATTTTTGGTTTGGACGTCTTTAAAGGAAACAGCTTGCTTACATTTCAATCTAATTTAAACATCCCGACCCCAGTAGGCTACATCCTGGGCTCTGGAGATAAACTATTTATTGATGTTTATGGTCAATCGGAAGCTTATTATCAAATAGAAATTAGTCCAGAAGGCACTATAATTTTAGAAAATTTTGGCCCAATTCACCTCTCTGGCCTTACGGTAAAAAATGCGACCAAACGTATTGAAAACAGACTGTCTAAAGTATACTTAGGCATTAAAGGGGATAAAAAAAACACATTTGTGAACGTCTCTGTTGGAAAGTCAAGAACCATTAAAGTAAATATTGTTGGTGAAGTAGACGTTCCTGGCTCGTACACTTTAAGCGCTTTTAACACAGTTTATAACGCCTTATATATTGCGGGAGGCATTACAGAAAACGCCACCTTAAGAGATATTAAAGTTTATCGAAATAACAAGCTTATAAGTAAAGTTGATATTTACAAATATTTAACTGAGGGAGATGCTTCTGCTGATGTGGCCCTGGAAAATAATGATCTTATTTTGGTAAAACCCTATACTAATCGTGTTACTTTAAAGGGAGCTGTTAAAACAAAAGGCCGCTTTGAATTACTTAAAAACGAAAGCTTACAAGACCTATTAAATTATGCGAGCGGTTTTAATGAAGAGGCTTATACTAAAACCATAAAAGTAAAACGTGTGTCAGACGGAGAACACATTGTGGCAGATATTAATAAAGACCAATTTGAAATATTCACCCCAAAATCTGGAGATGTTTTTCAAGTAGACAAAGTATTAGACCGCTACAAGAACCGTGTGATTGTAAATGGAGCTGTTTACAGACCTGGTGTTTATGCAATAACACAAGGCTTAGGAATAAAAGATTTGTTGGCTAAGACAGAAGGATTAAAGCAAGACGCCTTATTAACATCAGCAAACATTATTAGAACAAATGAAGACCTATCGACTAGTTCTATAAGCTTTAATTTAGGGGATGTTTTATCGGGAAAAGATCAAGATATTTTGCTTCAAAAAGAAGATGTAGTCACTGTTTTATCAAAAAAAGAAATTAAACAAGATGATTATGTAGAGGTTGCAGGAGCAGTCAATCAACCAGGATTCTATACCTATTCTAAAGGTATGAAGGTAAGCGACTTAATACTAAAAGCTAAAGGTTTTAGTAAAAACGCATCACAAACTAGAATTGAAATTTCTAGAAAATTAAAAAACAATAACACAGATAATTCTAAACTATCCCAAGTAATTGTGGTTGATTTACCCAAAGAGCTTGATAATTTAGAAAATGAAAACAACATCACACTAAGCCCTTTTGATCACATTACCGTAAGGACTAATCCAAACTTTTTTGAAAACGCATTTGTTTATGTTGACGGACAGGTTAATTTTCCGGGACTATATTCAATTGAATCAAAAAATGAAAGAATTTCAGATTTATTAGAACGCGCAGGTGGTGTAAATGAGGTCGCTTATACTGACGGAGCAACCCTGTTGCGAAAAACAGAATACTATAAAAAAGAAACAAAATTTGACAAGCGGGTAACAACTCTATTGGCACTTAAAGAGAATTTAACAACTGAAAGAAGCTCATTGTCTGAATCTGATTCAGGGCTGTTAAAAAGAATAAATAATGAATTAGACAAGTTAAATGTGTTAAGTGGTGAAGAAAAAAAAGCCTTTAACAAATCAGCTGATATTGCCATCTCTCAAAAGAATGATTCACTACAACCGTATTTACTACCAAAAGAAGAGTTGTTTAATGTCACAGAATCAATTGCTATAAACTTATCAGAAATTATAAAAAACAAAAATTCTATTTCAGATTTACTTGTTCAGTCTGGAGATACTCTGTTTGTTCCTAAAAAATTAGAAACCGTTCGCTTGAGAGGTCAACTATTGAATACTACAACATTGAGACATCAAAAAAATAAATCGACAAAATATTATATAAATAACTCAGGTGGTTTTAAAGCTCGTGCAGATAAAAGTAAAACATATGTAGTTTACCCTAATGGACAAGCTCGTGCAACAAAAAAGTTTTTATTTTTTAATATTTACCCTAAAGTAGTTGCCGGCTCTGAGATTATAGTTCCCGAAAAATTAACAAAAAAATCTACAATAGGGGCAGGAACCTTAACAGGTATTGCAACAAGCGTCGCCACGTTGGTTTTAGCTATTACACAAATTAATTTATAACATCAATGTTTAAGCAATAGATAAAACCAACAATTAAAAATGCAATCAGAAAGTAATATGTCAAAAGAAGAAAAAATCTCATTAAAAAACTTATTTCAGGGCTTCAAGAACTGGTTGGTGTTTGTAATGGGTTGTCGAAAAAAAATTCTGTATGGCACCTTAATAACTTTAGTACTACTGCTTTCTTATAATTATTTAAAACCGCCAGTTTACTATGCTAACACATCTTTTGTATTAGAAAATGATGCATCAGCAAGTTTAGGCGGGCTATCCTCTTTAGCGTCTATGTCGGGAATTAAAACCTCAAGCCTTATGAGCGCAAGTAATTTATTTCAAATTGACAATATACAAGAGCTCTACAGGTCAAACAATATGTTAAGACAAACTTTATTAGAGAAGGTAAACATAAATCAAAAACCTCAAATGTTGGTTGATTACTTCGCTAAAACACAAGGCCTAGAAAAAAAATGGGCCAAAGAAAATGTTCAGTTAAAAGATTTTTATAAAGACAACACGCTTTACAGTAGAGCACAAGATAGCGTTTTAAAAGAAGCTATTAAATTGATAAAAAAAGACTTTTTAATTGTGGGAAAGCCAAATAGAAACACCTCTATTTTAAATGTAGGCTTTAAACATAAGGATGAAGTTTTTACTAAAATCTTTAATGAAGTTTTGGTTAATAAGGTCAACAGCTTTTATTACAAAACTCAAACTAAGAAAACAGCTTTCAATTTAAAAGTGTTACAAGTTCAAACCGATAGTGTAAAACGTCTTTTAGACAGATCTTTTCTAGCGCTTGCTGAAATTGACCAAAACATCCCAAACCTAAACCCATTGGCAAAAACTGCAAAAGTCCCTTATCAAAAAGCAATGGCCAATCTGCAAGCCAACCAAGCAATTTATCTAGAAGTTGTAAAACAATTAGAATTGGCAAAAGCCGCCCATAGAAATAAAACACCTCTTATTCAAATTATTGACAAGCCTTCATTCCCTTTAGAAAATAATCGTTGGAACCTTATAAGCACACTTGTTTTTGGCATATTTGGTGGTGGTATTTTAATGGTATTTTTATTGTCATTACAACGTATTGTTAGGCAGGCATTGGAGGAGGAATAATCAAGATTTATAAAAACTTAAGTCTTAAGACATCACTAAAATAAAGCACTATTGTTCAAAGGCGTTTTTGTTAAAAATTTTTTCAATTTAATTGTTAATCAAGGCATTAATATTTTTATTGCTTTATTAGCAACACGTATTTTGTTTGGCACTTTAGGTGAAGCTCAATATGGACTTGTTAATCTAGCCCTTTCAGTTGTTTTACTATCAAGTATTACTGTTAGTTATGGTTATCATTTAAATGGCCCCAAACGCATTGCTTTAATTAGAGATAATTCTGCAAAAAAGCAAATCTTAATTAATGAAATTATAACAACCAGAATAATAATAGCTATTGGTGTGTCGATAATTTTATTTTGCTTGACCTACTTTTTTGGTTTTTTTAAATCTTATGCAGCCTTATTATATTACTCATTAATACTGCTATTTAGCCAAGCCTTATTTCCGATGTTTTATTTTCAAGGAAATGATAAAATTGCATGGGCTTCTTTAGTCAATACTTTTGCAAAAGGATCTTACCTACTACTAATTATATTATTTATAAAAGCCCCAAAGGACGCAATTTATGTCAACTTTTTATTTGGACTTACCGCTCTTATCGTTTATTTCGCTTTTTGGATTATTATTTACAAGAAAGAAAAAATCAAGTGGGTTTGGGTAGGTGTTTATAATATAAAAAAGAGGCTTATTGAAAACTTTCAATTTTTTATATCTTCCATTGCAGGCCATGTTTCTATTCATGGAGGTTTAATTGTTTTAGCAAGTTTTGTCAATAATACTATTCTGGGAGAGTTTGCTTTGGCTCAAAAAATAGCCCTTTTAATGCGAATGGTGCCTGTATTTTTCACCCAAGCTATCTTACAAAAAGCAACTATTCTTTTTGAAAAAGACAACATTGAATTTAATAGCTATGTTAAACGAATTTTTATAATCGGACTGTCAATTACCTTTGTGATCGGGCTGATAGTAATCATTTTTTCTAAATGGATAATATTTCTATTGGCAGGCTCTTATGTTGTTTATAGTGAGGCTATTTTAAAAATTTTAGCATTTATTCCTTTTTTGAGTATGCTAAATTTTAATAATATGATTAATATTTTAGTAGACGAAAAAAAACATTTGCTCACCACTGCCACATGGGTAACTGCCATTGTCATGTTAATTTTAGCAACAATCGGCAGTTATTATTATGGTGGCTACGGACTCTCTGTCGCACTTGTAATTACAGAAATTGTGAGTTTTATCGTACATTCAATACTCTTGTTAAAAAACAAACATGAAAGAGTCTAACATAGCTATCATTATTATTAATTGGAACACCTATCATTTGTCTTTTAGTTGTCTTAAAAGCCTGCAGGCGTGTACTTATAAAAATAAAACAGTTTTTTTTATAGATAACGGCTCTAACGACGGCTCCGGAGATAAAATAGCTCATGAATTTCCTGAAATTAATTATATAAAAAATGATAAAAATGAAGGCTTTACAGGGGCCAACAATAAGGCTTTAAAAGTTATTTTAAAACAAAATTTTGAGCACGTTTTATTACTTAACAACGACACAGAGGTAACCCCCAACTTTTTATCGCTTCTTGAATCTAGGATGGATTCTGATAAAAATTTAGCGGCAACACAGCCTGTGATATTAAACTTTCTAAATAAAAAGACTATTTGGAACGCCGGAGGATCGTTTAACACCTTTTTTGGCTTGTCTAAAACTAGATCTAAAGGAATAGTTTATAAACCAAAACTTAAAATTCGAAAATTCACTGATTGGATTAGTGGTTGTTGTATTTTGGTAAAGACACAGGCCATTAAAGAAGTTGGCTTACTTGATAATTATTTTTTTGCTTATTTTGAAGATGTGGATTGGTCTATTAGAATGAAAAATCAAGGCTATAAATTGGGAGTAGTTCCCAAAAGTATAATTTATCACCATTCATCAGGGAGTACAAAGAAAAACAACACCTCTAATGAAGGAAATTTATCTCCTTACGCCCATTATTTAAATGTACGTAATCACATTTATCTAATTAAAAAACACCCTTTATTTTTTAATAGCATAGGGTCTTGGATATATCAAATTCTCAAAATAGCCTCCTATTCAATTTATTTTATTTTAAGAGGCAGGTTTGAGAAATTTAAAATGGTCTGGCTCGGTGTTTCAGATGGTATAAAAATTAAAAACATAAAACACACAGTTTGATTGCAGTTGCAACAATAGTATTGATTTTATATATTGGATTTATTGGTTTTGTATTAAAAAAAACCTTTGAAGGGGACGCCTATTATCTATTATTGTATATCTTATTTACACTCCCTTTTTACACTACTTTTCAACTTGTTATTTTTAAAGGATTTGACCTGTCATTCTTAGTTGATTTGTTTAAGTACAGTAAAGACTTTGTTTTCTTTACAGGTTTTTTTGTTTTTATTTTTGGCAAAAAAGAATCGTTTATTCAATACAAATGGCAACCTACTTTATTGGATAAATTGTTTTTGGGGTTTATGACCCTGACCCTTATTTACACGCTGATTCCTTTAGGGGAAGCACCTTTCTTATCAAAAATAATTTACGCAAAAAACACATTTTTAATAGGTATCGTTTATTTTTTAGGCCGTCACACTAATATTGACAAACAAAGATGGCGTTTCATCGTAAAAGTCTTAATTTATTTATCTATTGGCTCATTTTTATTTGCATTGACAGAAGCAATACTCGGAATGCACTTACAAAATATTCTTGATTACGGAAGATTTAACTTATTAATAAATGATATCTTTCCATCGGGTAATTATGGTTTAAGTTGGACTTTTGAAAGGCAGGGAGGATTCCCGCGTTATGCAGCCTTCTTTGCAAACCCATTAGAATTTTCAGCCTCATTATTGTTGTTTTTATCTCTAGGCCTTCATTATTTGCTTCACTCAAAATACAATATTAATCGTTTGGCTTACCTATGCTTGTTGATATTAGTTACACTGTCATTTTATTTTTCTTATTCAAGAGGAGCAATCATTGCAAGTGGAATTATAGTGTTTTTCTCTTTGCTTTTAGAAAAAAAGTATCACTTACTACGAATTGTTTTGACTTTAGTTGTAATGGCAGTAATATATATTTCTTTCTTTTCTTCTAAAGAATTACAATACTTTATCTTAGACCCTTTGAGTTTTCAAAACACTTCAAGTTTAGGGCATCTTCTTGAATGGCTAGAAGGCATAAGCTCCATGATTCAAAACCCAATGGGAATTGGCATAGCCATGAGTGGTAACGCCAATGGTGTTGATCAAGCTTTAAAAATTGGTGGTGAAAATCAGTTTTTAATCTATGGAGTTCAAATGGGGTTTCTAGGACTTTTAATATATGTGTCAATGTTGATTAAAGGCATAAAGAATAGTTTAAAAGTATTCAAAAGGTCTAGTAAAAATCATGTAAAATCTATCTCTTTTGTGGCTGCCGCTACAAAAACAGGCTTACTTATACCCTTGTTTACGGCCAATGCAGAATTGTATCTTTTTGTGGCTTTTCTTTCTTGGTTTCTAATTGGGTATGTTGAAACTCAGTATTTAAAGAATATTTTAAATAGAAATATTCAATGAGTATCTTTACTATATTCGTTTAATTAAAATAAAGAGAATATTTTGGCTCAAAAAATTAAAGTTTTCATTGATGTTTTTTATTATCAGGCCGCATTATCTGGGATAAGAACCTATATTAATGAGCTAGTTTTAGGGGCTAAAAACTCAGAAAACAAGAACATTGAGTATTTTTTTTCACACGACATTAATCAATGGGGTCAAAACCATAAGTTTTTAAATTCAAAAAACAGGCTATCTAGATTGTATTTTCATATCTATTATTTTTTTTGGAAACAAATTATCTTACCGTTTAAAATATTAAAGCACAAACCAAACGTACTTATTTGCCCTGATTTTGTAGCGCCTTTGTGGCACTTAAAAACACTCAAGCTGTGTGTTATTCACGATACACTATTTTGGGACTATCCTAAAAATTATAGCGCACTATGGCGTAAATATTACACTAAACTTATAAGTTTAGGATTACGAGGAAATTCCTCAATAATAACGACAAGTAATTACGTTAAAAGCAACTTAGAAAGTTTGTTTTCAAAACAGAATTTTTCAATTAATGTTATATATCAAAGTTTTATAAAGTCAAAAACAGATGATGACAGGATTTTAAAAACTTTAAACTTGAAAGACAGCGACTTTTTATTTCACGTCGGTTCTTTTGATAAACGAAAAGATTTAATCACACTTGTTAAAGCTTTTAAATTGCTAAAAGAAGATAAAACAAACGATCATTTAAAATTAGTGCTTACAGGACAAAAGATCATCAATGGCAATATAGAAGTATTAAACGAATTGGAAACCTATATTTTTACAAACAACTTGTCAAAAAGTGTTCTGATGACGGGCTATTTGTCTGATGCAGAAATAAGCTCTTTATACAAAAAAGCTTTGATATATGTGTTTCCATCTGTTGAAGAGGGGTTTGGCATTCCTGTTTTGGAAGCTTTTGCCATGAGAACCCCAGTTGTAGCTTCTAATGCGGAAGCAATGGTAGAAATTGCAGACGGTGCAGCGGAACATTATAATGCAGGAGATCAAGTTGAATTATTTAAAACGCTTACTAAATTAGTAGCTTCAAAAACTAAAAGAACTTATTTAATTGAAAAAGGAACTGAGAGGCTAAAAGGCTTTTCAAGAGAAAGGTTTGTTAAAGATTATGAACGCCTTATTTTAAAAAGCGTTAAGAATTAAATGAAACAATCAGCTAAAAGAATACTTATATTACACAGCTCTAATGACATGTATGGCGCCAGTAGAATTGCATTACAAGTAATAGATATTTTAATTAAAGCTAAATATGAAGTACATGTTATTTTGCCGAACAAGGGAGTATTAAACAAGATAATTACTGATAAAGGAGCCTCGTGCAGCACATATAATTTAGGTGTTTTTAGAAAAAAATATTTAAATTTAAAGGGCTTATATAATCGGTTTTTAAAAATCAAAAAGGCCAAAAATTATATCTCAAATTATATCGACAAACACCAGATTGATTTATTGTACACCAACACATCTGTAATCATTTCGGGAGGATTAGCAGCTAAAAAAAGAGGCATTCCTAATATTTTTCACATCCACGAAATACCAACTGGCAACAAACTTTATGAAACATTTATTGGTTTGTTTGTGCGATATTTTTCAACAAAAGTTGTTGTAGTTTCTAGTAGCGTTGCAAACCATTGGAGGCCGTATCTTAAAAAAAATCAACTTAAAAAAGTTTATAATGGAATTATTTTCCCACTGACAAAAGCTCTAAATAGTACAAAAACGAAAAGTGGTCAAAATATTACCGTTACATCAATAGGAAGATTGCTTCCCGGCAAAGGCCATAAATACTTTATAGAAGTTGCTAAAGAATTATTAAAACTTAACAATCAGTATCAATTTTTAATTGTTGGAGATACTTTTCCAGGCTATGAATCTTATGAAGAGGGACTAAAAACATTAGTTACTCAAAATGATTTACATCAAACAATACATTTTTTAGGGTATAGAACAGATATTGAAGATATTTTGACCAAAACCGATTTGGTTTTTCACTCTTCAATAGCTCCTGACTCTTTGCCCACTGTACTGTTTGAAGCGATTAAAATGAGAGTCCCTGTAGCAGCTACCGAGTTGGCCGGAGCAGTAGAAATTTTAGACAATGGCAACTGTGGTTTATTGGTGCCGGTCAATAATGCAAAAAAAGCAGCAGATTTGATAGATGATTATATTAAGAATGAAAAATTGAAGACGACAAACATTGATAAAGCGATTGAATATACTAATCAACATTTTTCACCTACGCAGTTCAACAAAAATATTTTAGAGATCTTCAAAACTACCATGATATAAAAATGACTCAATCAAAAATTAATATAAAACCTTTGAAAATATCCATTATTGGATCTAGAGGATACCCTTATGTTTATAGTGGTTATGAAACTTTAATTAAAGAATTAAGTGAGCGCCTTGTGCAAAGGGGTTGTGAAGTGACAGTTTATTGCCATCGCAATTTGTTTAAAGAAAAACCAGCTAATGTAAACGGTATTAAATTGGTGTATGTGCCTACTATTGAAACAAAATCTCTAAGTCAATTAATACATTCTTTTTTATCTATCTGCCACGCAGCTGTTTCTGATGTAGATGTTGTTTTTGCTGTAAATGCAGCCAATGGCCCTTTTGGTTTAATCTCAAAATTATTTAGAAAACCAACGGCTATAAACGTGGATGGTTTAGAATGGTTACGCCCTAAGTGGAAAGGCTTAGGAGCAATGTATTTTAAAATAGCAGCTCGATTGTCAACAATTTTATTCGACCAAATTATAAATGATTCAGAGGAGATGCGAAAGGTTTACCTAAACATGTTTAACAAAGAATCAGTAGTAATTGCTTATGGCGCTACTATAAAAAAATCAGTAGACCCCTCTTTGATTCAAAAATGGCTAATTACTCCAAAAGAATATTATTTAGTTGTTGGACGCATGATACCAGATAATAATGCTGATATTATTGTGAAAGGGTTTTTAGCCTCAAATTCAACCAAAAAAATGGTTATTGTGGGAGATGTCTTTTACAAAGATAGTTATGCGGATTCGCTAAAAGCACTAAAAGACGACAGACTTATTTTTACTGGCTACGTTCATGATCCAGATGTTTTAGCAGCTTTATACCATCATTGTTATGTGTACGTTCACGGTCATGAATTTGGGGGAACGAATCCAACTATGATCAAAGCCATGGCTTATGGCTGTGCTATTTTGGCTTTAAACACCGTTTTTAATAAAGAAATGTTAAACAATGATTTACACGGAATTTATTTTGAAAAAACCCAGACAGCTGTTCGACAACAAATCAATTATGTAGATCAGCACACTAAGAAGATTAAAGAATTAAGACAAAACTCTCACATGGGCATCACTGATAAATACAATTGGGATTGTATAACAGATCAATATTTAGAGGTTTTTAGACGTCTTGCTGAAAAATAAAAAAATTACTTTTTTTATGGGTATACCTTATTTAACTTATATTTTTTTGAAATATTTCGGGCGGCATACCACCATCTTTAGAACTCGCCCATATATAGGAGAATATATTTACTGCTTGCGCTAGATTTAAAGACTGGAAACCTGGATTTACTGGATAAGTCAGAATTGCATCCGATAATGCTACATCGTTATTCGTTAATCCGGCTTTTTCAGGTCCAAACATTATACCTGTCGGTACTCCATTATCGGAATAATGCCTGAGAGTTTTCCCGACAGCATGAGTTCCTACAACGGGAATTTCCATTTCTCTCCTTCGAGCGGTAGCCGCAAGAACAAATTTAAGGTCAGATATTGCCTCATCCAATGTTTCAAAAACTTTTGCATTATCCATAACTATTTTTGCACCAGCTGCCATAGGGTCAGCGGCAGGGTTAGGCCAGCCATCTCTAGGAGCTACTAACCGTAATTCATAGAGACCAAAATTTAGCATACAGCGACAGACTGCACCTATATTTTCTCCGAGTTGAGGCTTCACAAGGATTACAACAGGTAAATTTCTAGTAAAATCAAAATTAATTTTATTTCCTAGCTGATCTTTCTTAGTTTTTCCCATCTTCTCCCTTTTAATATTATTGCGCCTCTGTTACACCGCGGCAAAACAAGTAAACAACTCCCGTTACAGAGGACATTATGAGTAAAATCAAGGTAAATAATCCAGTAGTCAATATGAATGGTGATGAAATGACGCGTATCATATGGGATTTAATAATAGAAAGACTCATAAACCCATACATAGACATCGAACTTCTTGACTATGATTTATCCATACAAAGCCGTGATGCCACTAATGACCAAATTACAGGAGATGCCGCAAATGCTATCAAAAAATGCAATGTGGGCATAAAATGCGCAACTATTACACCCGATGAGCA
>ENA-OQVM01001571-OQVM01001571.1-marine-metagenome-genome-assembly--contig:-NODE-1571-length-29790-cov-51.460539_pt1 | contig 29790 bp, 20 predicted proteins | sample MGYA00237776_ERZ505498 | MGnify/ENA primary metagenome ERZ505498 (study PRJEB26159, sample SAMN06265151) | marine metagenome | isolation source: Helgoland LTER site | place: Germany:Helgoland, sampling...
TGAAAAGTCTCGTTTTACTTCAGGGTATTTTGAAATTTCTTTAAACTTAATGGTATTTTGATTGATAACTTTTAACAAGTTGTCCCAATTAAAATTAGCACAAAGAACGCTTTGAGAAACCCCAAAAGACTTAAGTGTACTGGTTTTTAGACTTCCAAATTCTACCAAAGCGTGTTTGCCGACACTCAACTGTTGTCCTTCGCTAAAAACGTCGTTTGTGAGTGGCGAACTTTTAATTTTTTGTATCCCCAATCGATCAAATATAGCTGAGACTAATCCTTTTAAATAAAAATAGTCAACTTCAGTGTCTTTGGTATTCCACTGTTTACCAGCTTTATTTCCAGTCACAAAAATAGAAAGGTGGTTTAATTCTTCTTTTTTAGCTTCGAAATTGTGATAGGTTTTACCAAATTCAAAAAGCTTTAGATCACTTTGTTGTCTATTAATATTGAATGCAATTGCTTCTAACCCTGAAAAAATCAAGGATTGTCGCATCACAGATAAATCGGCACTTAATGGATTTAATATTTGAACATCATGGGCTTTGTCTAATTGATCGCTGTAAGCCGTGTATTTATCAGAGGTCAAGGAATTACTCATAATTTCATAAAATCCTTGTCCAACCAGCTGATTCGCAAGAATATTTTCGATTTTATAGCTTTCAAATTTAGAAGTATTTGAAATGGAAGCATTTAATTTATTAGTGATTCCAATATTATTATAGCCGTAAACTCTTAAAATTTCTTCTATGACATCCACTTCTCGTTGCACATCATTTCTGTATGCAGGAATTGTGAGTCCCAGTCCACTTTCAGTGACGTTATTTACCTTAATTTCCAAAGCACTTAGGATTTCTTTGATGGTTTCTTTTGGGAAATCTTGACCAATTAATTTATTGGTGTTTTCAAAACTTAAAAACACTTGAGCGTCTTCAATTTTATTAGGATATTCATCAATTAAGTCACTGGAAATTTTTCCACCAGCGATTTCTGTAATTAATAATGCTGCACTTTTGAGTGCGTATTTGGTGATATTCGGATCAATTCCACGTTCAAATCTAAATGAAGCATCCGTGTTTAACGCATGTCTTTTTGCCGTTTTTCGAATGCTCACAGGGTTAAAATAAGCACTTTCAAGAAATATAGAAGTGGTTGTGTTGGAAACTCCCGAATTTTCACCACCATAAACACCTGCAATACATAGCGGTTTTTTGGCATCACAGATCATAAGATCTTCTTCGTGAAGTGTGCGCTCAACGCCATCTAAAGTGACAAATTTAGTACCTGCTTTTACTGTTTTTATATTGATTTTTTTGCCAGATATTAGGTCCGCATCAAATGCATGTAAGGGTTGACCTAGATCATGTAATACATAGTTTGTAGCATCCACAATATTATTTATTGGGTTGACTCCAATCGCTTTAAGACGGTTTTTTAACCATTCTGGAGATTCTTTTACGACAATCTCAGAAATTGTCAAGCCACAATATCGTGGGGCTTTGACTTTGTCTTCAATGTTAATATCAATTTTAAGACCTCTATTATCCACATGAAAAGCAGATACAGACGGGCTTATTATTTTTGTATTGATTCCATGCTGGGTCAAACCAGCCATCAAATCTCTAGCCGTTCCATAATGACTCATGGCGTCTGCACGGTTAGGAGTTAATCCAATTTCAAAAACTAAATCATCTTCAATATTAAAGTGTTTAGAGAGTTCACTTCCTACTTTTAGAGAATCCTCTAAAATCAGGATTCCATCATGAGACTTGCCTAAACCTAATTCATCTTCGGCACATAGCATTCCGTGACTTTCTTCGCCACGAATTTTACCTTTTTTGATGGTCCAAGCTTCGCCTTCTGGCGTGTATAAAGTAGTTCCTATGGTAGCGACGGCTACTTTTTGACCCGCAGCGACATTGGGGGCTCCACAAACAATGGCTAACGGGGCCTCGGCGCCAATATCTACAGTAGTCACACGTAATCGATCTGCGTTAGAGTGTTGTTCACATGTGAGGACATGTCCTACTACGATGCCATTTAGTCCGCCTTTAACAGATTGATACTCGTCTAGTCCTTCAACTTCTAACCCTAAATCGGTAAGTAGTTCTGAGGTTTTTTCTGCAGTCCAATCAATTTTAATAAATTGTTTTAACCAATTATATGATATCTTCATTATGCGGAATTATTGCTTTTGAGCAAATATAAAATAAAGCTCTTAGCTATCAAATAAAAAGCCCACCTAAACGGCGGGCTTTTATAATTTTATCTTAGGTAAGTGACTATTGACCAGAAAGCGCTTTTACTTCGTTTTCAATCATTTCGTAAAACTGATCAATTTTAGGTAGTACGACCACTCTAGTACGTCTGTTTTTAGCTCTGTTTTCGGCAGTATCATTATCTGTTAATGGTACATAACTACTTCGTCCAGCTGCAATTAGTTGAGCAGGGTTTACACCCATGCCTTGTAATTCTCTAATGATAGAGGTGGAGCGTTTAACGCTTAAATCCCAGTTATCAACCAGAACGCCGCTTGAATATGTACGATCATCAGTATGCCCTTCAATCATGGCTTCAAAATCGGGCTTATCATTAATGACCTTTGCTACTTTTTCTAAAACTGATTTTGCTTTTTGAGTCACTGTAAAACTTCCACTTTTAAATAATAATTTATCAGCAATAGATATGAAAACAACGCCCTTTTCAACATTTATTTCGATGTCCGGATCATCGATTCCTACAGATTTTTTTAAACTAGAAACAATCGCTAGTGTAATGCTGTCCTTTTTGGTAATAGCATCTTGAAGGCGATTGATTTTCAAATCTCTTTCTTGCAGACTTTCGAGTGTTTTTTCTAAATTGTCAGCGCCTTTAGTCGTAAGAACAGTCATGTCCTTTGAGCTACTAATGAGCGCATCATTCGTTTTTCTTAAATCGACTAATTGATCTTTTAAAGCGTTTAAACTTGCGTTCGCAACGGCTTTATCGGACAAACAACTATTTAACTTTACAGTTGCCGTATTTAATAAATTTTCAGTGTTTTTTAATTTTTCTTGAGCAGCCACCAAATCTTTGCTTGGGCCACATGATGTTAGCATTATCAATGCAGTAACTCCTAGTGTATAGATTTTTTTCATCTTAAATTAATTAAATTATCAAAAAAGTAAAATTATGAAATTATTTTTTTTAATGCCACCATATGCGACACTATTTTACAATTTTTTAAAATTAGATATATTAGATAAAAAATGAGACCATACAATTGATGGCAAAAGTCTAAATGTAATTCTTGTCGGATGCTGTTTTCTAAATCGAAGTAAATAGGGTAGAGCGCTATAAAAATTTCCATGTGCTTTTAGGATGGCAATCATGTGTTTTGGTTGGCCTTGTGATAAAAATCGGATTCCTGCAATGCCATCTAAAACTAATCGTACAAAAACAATGATCAATAGATGAGAATGGGTGTTTTTAACGACGGTATATAAGCTATTTCTAAAATTTAAATATGTTTTTTTTGGATTCGAAGTTTCTAAACTTGCGCCCCCTACATGGTAAACGGTCGAGGTTCCAGTATAAGAAACAGTCAGGCCGTTGTTTTGGGCGCGCCAACACAAATCGATTTCTTCCATATGAGCAAAAAACTTAGAATCAAAGCCTCCCAAAGTTTCAAAAACGTGTGCTCTAACAAAAAAACAGGCTCCAGAAGCCCAAAACACATCTTTTTGGTCGTCGTATTGGCCATGATCATTCTCGATTGCATTAAAAATCCGACCTCTGCAATACGGGTACCCGAGTTGATCGATAAAACCGCCGCCAGCACCCGCATAATCAAACTTAGTTTTATCATTATAATTTAAAATTTTTGGTTGAATGATCGCTGTGTTTGGATTGGATTCAAATGCACCAATAACAGGTTTTAACCAGTTTTTAGTCACTTCAACATCGGAGTTTAGTAGACAATACACGGCTTCTTTAACGTGTTTCAACCCCTCATTATAGCCACCAGCATACCCTAAATTCTGCATCAATTGAATGCATTGAACCGAAGGAAATTGAGTCTTTAATAAAGGAACTGATGCATCTGTTGATCCATTGTCAATGACATAAATGGGATGCCCTTTGGAGTGCTCTATAACAGAAGGAAGAAACGTTTCTAAGAGTTTTTTTCCATTCCAGTTGAGGATGACAATAGCTAATTTCAAATTGATTTTTTATTATAGTTTGGGAGAGATTCTAAAAACTGATAGCTCTCTAAGTCATGATTCATTGTACAATAATAATGATTTAATCCATTAGTTACCATTAGATAGCTGGCTTCTAGAGTGCGGTTGTAGCGTGCTATTTGATCAAATGTATCTTGAGATATTTTGACTTTAGGAGCTTTGCATTCCACCACAACACACAAACTACCGTCGGGATTAAAGACAACGATGTCATAACGTTTGTTGAGCCCGTTAATTAAAACTGCTTTTTCAACATTAATAAGAGCAATCGGAAATTTTTTTTCATGGATTAAATACTGAACACAATGTTGACGCACCCATTCTTCGGGTTGAAGCACCACAAATTTTTTACGGATAACATCAAAAATATGAGTATTATTTTCGCTATTTTTGAGCCTGAACGAATATGTTGGAAAATTTAAATTTTGCACAGTACAAATTTGGTAATTTTTTTTGAATGAACGCTAATAACCAGCTAATAACTGACATTAAAGGAGGTAAGATTGCGCCCATCTATTTTTTAATGGGTGAGGAGGCTTATTATATTGATATGATTTCTGATTTTATCGAATCTAATGTATTGGCAGAAGAAGAGAAAGGATTTAACCAAATGGTACTTTATGGAAAAGAGGTCTCCATTCAGGACATTGTATCGAATGCTAAGCGCTATCCAATGATGGCCGAACGTCAAGTGATTATTGTAAAAGAAGCACAAAACCTTATTAAAACCATCGAACAACTTGTAGATTACGCTAAAAATCCGCAGCCGTCCACGGTCTTGGTTTTTAATTACAAATACAAATCTTTAGATAAACGAAAAGCACTTTTTAAAACACTGTCTAAATCAGCGGTGGTTTTTGAAAGTAAAAAGATTTACGAAGATAAAATTCCGAGTTGGATTCAGAATTATTTAAGCGCAAAAAAAATCTCGATCACTCCAAAAGCAGCTTTAATGCTTTCGGAATTTTTGGGGAATGATTTGAGTAAAATAGCCAATGAACTCAATAAATTAGAAATTGTTGTAGGTACTCAAAGAGAAATTACGCCTGAAATTATTGAAGAAAATATTGGAATTTCTAAAGACTTTAATAATTTTGAACTTCAAAAAGCGATCGGTCATTTAAATCATAAAAAGGCCTATCAAATTGTTAATTATTTTTCTCAAAACTCTAAACAACATCCGTTTGTGTTGACTATTTCGATACTCTATTTATATTTCAAGAAATTAATGACTTTACATACGGTTCGAGATCGAAACCCAAGAGCAGTGTCCAAAGCTTTGGGAGTGAATCCTTACTTTGTGAATGAATACATTGCAGTGTCTCGAAATTTCCCTATGAAACGTATTAGTGGGGTTCTGGAAACGCTTCGGAAATACGATGCTAAAAGTAAAGGGGTCGGTGCTAACTTATCGCCTAGAGACTTATATAACGAACTGATTTATAACATTCTTAAATAGCATGTTTCTGTTTCCGGCTCATTTGAGTATTGGTCTTTTCAATAGCACTCGACAGCATTTTTTCTAAATCTTCTTGAAAGAGTTCAATTGTGACGTTATTAATTAATACCCGATTATGATAGACCCATATAATTGTTTTTAAAGCGCGAAAACGAAGCTTGGAAATGGATGACCAGTTCTCCATAAGTGCTTCTTTCCAAGCTCTATTTGGGGTCATTGACAATTCAAAAGGCACTTGATATAAAACCAAGGGCGTGTCTTGTTCAATTGAAATTTTAGTGATCAGTAAACGACTAATTTGAATGGGGTAATTGGGTAGAACCAATTGTTTGGTAGAGTCTGTAGGTATATCCATATATATAGCAATTTGGGAAAAGCTTGTACAAATATATAAAAAAATAATTAAACAGTTTTTTATGCGTTTCTTTCGATACAAGTTTTGGCATAAATGGCTGCGCCAATAATCCCTGCATTGTTTTTTAATTCAGCAGCTTTTAAAGGGGTATTAAGATCGATATACTGTTCAAATTTATCCATCTTTTTACTCACACCACCTCCAATTATAATGAGGTCAGGATTAAAGGTTTTTTCGACGTGATTTAAAAAAAAGTTCACACGTTTTGCCCACGCTTTAAAACTCCACTCTTCTCGTTTCCTGGCAGAATCTGCTGCAAAAGACTCCATGATATCTCCTTTTCGACCATACATACGCCCGAGTTCAAAATTAGATAATAATTTCCCATCAAAGAAGACTCCAGATCCAATTCCGGTTCCTAAAGTGATGGTAATAACCAAACCCATTTGGTTTTTTCCTACGCCGAATTCCATCACTCCCATTGCAGCGGCATCTGCATCATTGACGATATAGAAATCATGCCCTGTTTTGGATTTAAAAAGCGTGTCTATTTGAGTGTATTGCCACGATTTGTCGAGATTTCCATACTGCATCGCTTTCCCATTTTTAATCACCGTTGGAAATGAAATCCCAACAGGACCTTTCCAATCAAAGGTCTTTATAAAGGTTTCTAACTCCGCAGCTACACTTTCTGGTGTGGCGGGTTTAGGGGTTGCAATACGAAAGCGTTCACTCAATAATTCACCTGTTTTGGTGTCTACAATGGCACCTTTTATGCCAGTGCCTCCAATATCTATTCCTAAAATTTCCATAACATAGTTTTAAAGTTCTGTGAGATCGTTGAGTTGTGTATTGAAATCATATTGTAAATCTTCGTGTAATTTAATAATTTTTTTTTCAATGTTTTCAATCTGCTTCAAATAAATATTAGTGAGCGTTACATTGTTATTAATTGATGGCTTGAGTGTTTTGAGTTTATAACAATAATAGAGTAGGAGTTCAATTTCGGTTTCTTTTTTAGTCGAATAGCGGGCATATTTTTTAAGAAGGCGTAAAATTTTACGGACACTTTTTTTAATATAAAAATAGCTTTTGGTATTAATTTCTACAAACAAACGATCCACTTCTTCTTTGATCCCTTCAATATAATGAGATTCATCTTCTGATTCAAAAAGTAAATAGGTGAGAAGTTCTTTATTCTCTAATTTAAAACGGGCCAAGCGCAAACAGAGTTCCTTTAAATGTTCGGGATTTAAAGTTTCTAGTTCTTTTTTGAGTTGTACAACCGTGGACGCTTTCATAGAGTTTGTAATAATACAAATTTTATAGAAGCAACACAAATTGAAGTTTTAGAATAAAACGACAGACACCCTTCAAGTGTGCTAATTTTTAGTTGAGCAATTCTTTTATTTTTGTTTCTAAATCAGCCCCTCTTAAACGGTCGGCAATAATAACGCCATTTTCATCGATAATAAAGGTTGCAGGAATTGAGTTTACACTGTAAGCTTTTGCAATGGGATCGTTCCAATACTTAAGATTAGAAACATTGTACCAGTTCAATTGATCTTTTTGGATCGCTTGGGTCCAAAATTCTTTTTTATTTTCTCGGTCTAAAGCCACACTAATAATTTCGAGACCTTTGTCATGATATTCATTATAAACTTTTACTAGGTTAGGGTTTTCGATCCGGCATGGTTTGCACCAAGAGGCCCAAAAATCGATAATCGTTACTTTTCCCTTAATTTTGCTCATAGTGATTTGTTGACCTTCGGGAGTTGGGGCTGTAAAATCGGGGGCTAAATCCCCTTTTTTAAGTGGAACATTTGAGGCCGCTTCAATTTTAGTTTTTACTTTATTGGCAATCAAAATATTAGAAGCGTTTCTACTAACCATCGTTTCGTCTAAACCTTCAAATGCTTCAGAAATTAACTCGACATCAAAACCACTTCTGGCCGTCAAATTCTCTAACAAAAGAAGAGAGAAATCAGAGTCGGGATGTGAAATCGCAAATTCAACACCAAAGTTTTTATTTACTTTTCGAAGCGAATCGCCACGTTTTCGAAGTGCTTTTTGCAATTCAGGATCGTTATTAGATTCCATGTATTTTTTACGGATGCTCCCTATTTCTTCTGAGATCACGCGGTTTTGAGTTTTAAATGCTTCAAAAACGGTATTGTTATACGTTCCTAAAACTTTGGAGGCCCCAAGACTGTCTTTATACGCTTCGATAAAAATTTCACCGGGCTCTAAAATAAAAACTAATTTTCCCAAAACACCATCAATCGTTAGGGCGCGCATTTGAGATCCTGGAATGATTCCTTTTAATTTAAACGTTCCATTCATCACAATTGAAGTATCAATTGTGACGGCTCTGCTTCCAGCTTCGGTCGTTTTCAAATACGCTCTTAATCCATTGTAAACGCCTTCGGTATTGACGGTAATTTCATATTCATTCTCCGACAGTTTGGAGGAAGGTTTACAAGTAAACAAAAGGGCTAATATAATAACGGAAATGAGCTTCGTTTTCATTTGAATCAATTTTAGATTTTCACAAAAATAAATTAAAATTTTTACTTATTACATTTGAAGTAATATTAATACTTTTGTAAAAAATAAAACTTTGCAACAAAATGATACCATTATAGCATTGGCCACACCTTCTGGTGCGGGTGCCATTGCGGTTATACGACTCTCAGGGCCCGAAGCAATTGCGATGGTAGATGCGTTTTTTAAATCTATACATTCCAAGAAATTAGCATCTCAAAAAACGCATACCATCCATTTAGGACATATTATTGATGGTTCTACAATTTTGGATGAAGTTCTAGTCTCTGTTTTTAAAAACCCACAGTCCTATACTGGTGAAAATATCGTTGAAATCTCCTGCCATGGGAGTTCTTATATACAACAGGAAATTATACAGTTATTTGTTCGGAATGGGGCGCGTATTGCCAACCCTGGAGAGTTTACACTCCGTGCATTTCTGAATGCAAAACTCGATTTAAGTCAAGCCGAAGCTGTAGCCGATCTGATTGCTAGTGATAATAAAGCATCACATCAAATAGCCATGCAACAAATGCGTGGAGGGTTTAGTAATGAGATCAAAGCCTTACGAGATGAATTGTTGAATTTTGCGTCACTCATCGAATTAGAACTCGATTTTTCGGAAGAAGATGTGGAGTTTGCCGATCGCAAGCAATTTGAAGAATTATTACAACGGATTATTAACGTTTTAAAACATTTGATTGATTCCTTTTCAACTGGAAATGTGATCAAAAATGGCATTCCAATTTCTATTATTGGGGCGCCGAATGTGGGGAAATCCACGCTTTTAAATGCGCTTTTAAACGAAGATAAAGCCATTGTGAGTGATATTGCTGGAACAACCCGTGATGCGATCGAAGATGAAATCACCATTCAAGGCATCAAGTTCCGATTTATAGATACTGCGGGCATTCGAACAACCGATGATACCATTGAAAGTATCGGCATTAAAAAAACATTTGAAAAAATCACACAGTCGCAAGTGGTTTTATATTTGATAGATGCGTCTAAAGTGACTTCAGAAACAATACAGGTTTTTAATACAGACATTCGGAAAATACAAGAACAATATCCTGACAAACAACTCATCGTTGTAGCCAATAAAATGGATCAGGCCGATCAGACATTTATTGAAACGTCTTTTGTATATCCACATACGCTTTTTACGTCGGCAAAAAGCGGATTGGGGATTGAGACCTTAAAGTCGAAGTTATTGGAGTTTGTCAACACAGGAGCACTACGAAACAACGATACCATCATTACCAACTCCAGACATTACGATTCACTATTAAAAGCGCTCTCAGACGTACAAAAAGTACAGCAGGGGATGGACGCCAAACTCTCGGGCGATTTATTAGCGATTGACATCCGTCAGGCATTGTATCATTTTGGTGAAATTACCGGTGAAATTACATCTGATGATTTGTTAGGCAATATCTTTGCTAACTTTTGTATTGGGAAATAGCCCAAAATCACCCAAAACTCTTCAACAAAACTCTGGCTTGTAAATAAAACCGACCTGTTCTATAGTTTTTCTTTTTTTCAAAATGCAGACTAATGACTTCCCCGAATTTTGTTTCTTGCTCTAATAAATAGATGAGTTGATTGATGGTGTTATAATCACCTTCAAGCGTGAAATCATAGGTTTTAACAACTAAATCATTAGTTTTAATGAGATGTGGTTCAAGAAAACTAACCACTTTTAGTTTATTATGAGTTGCAAAGGAATTGATGACTTTTAGAAGATTATTTTGAACAGAAGACTCGTCTATTTGGAATCTGGTTAACAAGGAATCATAATAGATTTCCTTTTGTTTTAACAATGCTAATTGTTTAGGGGCGCTTTTAAATAATTGAGCATTATGAGCCAGATTATTATATTCTTTCTTTAAATTAAATGTGTTTTTGATCGCGAGTTGATAGCAGCTGAAAAGTGCTAAAATAAAACAAACTAAGAGAACTATATTTTTTTGCTGTTTAGTCATTTTTTATAGAGATTGAAATTTTAAACTCGGAACGTTTGGATCTCGTATTTCGATAATCGTTGATAGAGACCTTTTCAATCCAATTAATTTTTTCAAGACGATTTACCCATTCTGAAAAACCGGCACTTTCGTTGGAGGTTCCTGAAACGAGAATCGTGTGTTCATTCAGTTCTATTTCAGTACCTTCTTTGATGCGTCTCAATAATGGTTGGTAGTTGTATGCTGAAAGTAGAATGGTTTTTGGTAAACTCTGGATAATAGTATGACTGTAAAAGGAACTTTTAGACGCATTACTTTTTAATAAATCATTGACCATCTTCTGTTTTTTAGAGACAGATTCATTCAGTATAAAGATTTGGTTTTTTGTAGTCTGATTTATTTCAGAGACCTGTTTTAGTTCATTTACGTTATTGAAATAGTGGTTAAAAAACATAAAATTCATCAATAACACGCCTAAAATAAACAGCCCCCCCAATTTTAAAAATTCATTAAAAAATCGTGTATGCCTGAAAGCGTCTATTAAGTGTTTTTTGTGGCTTGAAAAGTTAGTTTTTGAAACGTTATTTTTTAGGATGGTTTGGAGTGCACCAGAAAAGGACAACAATTGTTGATTGTTGACGCTGATCCCATTAAGGTCATAATTTTCTTGGGAAACAGATCCTTTTTTAATTTGTAATATGGATTTATTTTGGACTATAATTTCTGCATTTGAACTGTAAATTTTAGATCCTTGAATAAAATCCACGAGATTTACGAGTGAATGATTTCCTAATGAAATATTAATAATTGAAAGCTGATGTTTTGAATAGTCTTCAATCAGAGAGTTGACATAATCCTTTCGACAGATATTTATAAAATGAGTGCTCTTTTGAGAGAGTACTTCATAGTAAAAATCTTTCAAGTTGATGTTAGGGAAGGCGCTATAAACTAATTTTAAAGCATCAGACTGTTCATTTTCAATTGTTTTGGAGAGTACTTTTTCATTATTTATAATGAGTACTATATGTTGATGTTTCGGTAGATGTTTTGATAAGCCTTCAACCGTATTCTCATTAAGTGAAACACTGATATTTAGCTCTTTTTTAGATTGAAGAAGTACCGTAGCATTTAAAATTTCAGACTCATTTTGAGTGCTATGTTCTACTCCGCAAAAGCGTTTTCCGTACTGTAGATATGTCCAAAAGGTATTTAACATTAGTAAATAATAGTGGGTTTGATGAGTACCGTCAACTTCGCTTTGTTAGATTCTCTTTTACGTTTACTAAACAGCCATTTTAGAATTGGAATTCTTGATAAAAAGGGAACCCCAGAACCTGAATTATCTCTAAACTGTTCTTCTAAACCACCCAGTACCACAATATCTTGGTCTCTGACGCGTATGATCGAACTAAATTCTCGTGAGCTAATATCGGGCGGAGCATCCGCAGAAATCCGACCTCTAAAACTCGATTGGACTACAAAAATATCCAAGGTGACTTGTCCATCGCCAGAAACAATGGGTTTAATCGTCAATCCAAGTTCGGCATCAATCGGCTGATAATTGGTAATTTCGGAGGTTTGAGGATTGTCAGTTCCATAAATATTACGTTGGGTCACGGCGTAATAGGAGGTTTGTCCATTTGAAAATCGAGCACGGTGGCCATTTAAAGTTGAGAGTTTTGGTGTGGAACGCACTTTTAAATTACCATTGGTTTCTAGGGCTTTTATGGTGGCAAAAAAATTAGGGACTACTTTCCCTAAGTTAAAGGATCCAAAACCGTCAAAGCCACCAATAACCTTATTTAGGGTTTGTGCGCCCAAGGTGACATCTGTTTCTGGATATATGGCTCCTTTTGTAGTCGCCGGTTCGTCGCCAATACCCCAACTGACGCCTAACTCTACAATGGCGTTTGTATTGACTTCAATGAGCATGACTTCAATTAAAATGACTGGAACGGGTTTATCAATTTTGTTGATAAAATCCTTGAACCTTTCAATATGACTACTTGGCCCATTAACATAAAAACTGTTGAGCTCGTAATCGACTTTAATGTCTAAATCTTTTTTAATTTCATCGGGAAGGATGTTGACCAAGGCTTCCGCTTTACTACTATAATTATTAAAAGATTGCCCCGAATTGGTATTGAGTTGGTTCCTGTTTTGATTTCTGTTTTGATTACTATAATTATCAATTTGGTTGGAATTATAATTACTGTTATTCGTTCCAGAATTTGTATTGAAATTTTGAGTGGGTCTATTGTTGCTACGACTGCTACGACCACCACCACCTCCGCCACTTGGGTCGGAGAGTAATTCTACAGAGCGATGCTGTAAATGGATGATCGCAACCTCACGAACACTCAATTGGTTGTCAGTCCCAAAGAAATAAATAGTGCCTTCTTTTTTGTAAGTAAAGCGTTGAGAACTCTTTGAGTTATTTGAATTTTCAGAGGGTCTTTGATTGGGGTTGTTTTTAGGATTGATTGGATTTACAAGTTCTGAGGATTGAGAAGACTGTCCTTCAAAAAGCGTCGTTAACAGCGCATCAAAAGAGATAGACTTCGCTTTAAAGGTGGCCATTCCAGCGTGTTCTAAAGGTGTGGCGGTAAAGACATCTATGTTGAGCGCATTGCCAATATCGTTGATGATATCTGCAAGGGGTGTATTGACAAAATCAACTTCTAATAATTGATTTTCTAGATTTATAACATTAAAAAAGAAATTGGAATTTCGAGACCTTGAAGGACGCTGTCGAGCTCCCTGGGTATTGTTTGAATTTGATGCAGCTGAGGGTGAATTATCTTCAAATACATAAAACCCATCTTTTGATTTTTCTACAAATAAGTTATTAGCAAACGCTAAATTTTCCATTGCTGCATCAAAAGGCGTTTGTTGAATATAGGCGGTCAATAATTTGGATTCAAGGCCTGGTGAAAACACTAAGTTTTTTCCAGTTTCGTCCATAATGCGTTTAAAGACGTCATAAAGCGAATCGCCTTTGGCATCCATCGAAATAGATTGATTGCTAGGGTCGTAGGCAATGGGGATGACACGTTGTTCAGGGACTTCGGGCGTTGATATATACTGTTTAATAGATAAAATATTCCCTGTAAAATCAATCGTTAAGTGGTGTTCTTTACACAAAAAAATCAGTAAATCTGCAACCGTTACATTCGTAAAATTATTGGCAATACTAATTTGATTCAGTTGGGGTGCCACATTGATATTCACCTTGTGAACATCGGAAATTGCTAACAAAAAATTAGCAAGGGTGATGTTGTCAACGTTAATTTCTGTCTTCACATTTTCAGTTAACCCATTCACATCTACCGATAAGAGGTCTAACTGATTTTTAATCGCTAATAGGTATTGGTCAGGGTTTTGTGCACAGACAAAACTGCTAAACATTAAGGAGAGTATAAAAAGTATTTTTTTCATGTGTTGTAGGTCATCAGAGCTAAAGTCAATATTTATGAGTTAAGTAGAAAGCAGGGTATAGACTTCATCGATGGAAGTCACCCCCTGCGAAACGAGTTCTAGGGCATTATCTTTTAAGGTTTTAATAGTATGTTTACGGCAATAATTATCAATTTCAAGGGTATTCTGTTTGATATATTCGGTTAAGGTTTTTCGGATTGGTAAAATCTCATAAATCGCGCGTCTACCTTGATATCCCGTATGGAAACAGGCGTTGCAGCCCACGGCTTTGAAGTGCGTTTTTAAGCTGCTTGGTATTTTAAAATCGGTTGGGAATACCGCTTTTGAAACGGCCGCTTCTTCTTTGCACGTGCTGCATAGGATCCGAACCAAGCGTTGGGCTACACTCACATTTAAAGTGCTAGCGATTAAAAAAGAAGGAATACCCATGTCTATCAATCTAGAAATAGTGGCCCATGCCGAATTGGTATGGATCGTGGACAATACCAAATGGCCTGTTAAGGCGGCACGAATGGCCATGTTTGCCGTTTTTACATCTCGAATTTCTCCAACCATAATTACATCAGGATCCTGACGTAAAAAGGTTCTTAAGGTGCTTGCAAAATCCAATCCAATACTCTCCTTTAGCTGCACTTGATTAATGCCTTCTAGCGTATATTCTATTGGATCTTCGATGGTAAGAATATTGGTTTTTTCGTTGTTTAAAAGTTTTAGAGTGGCATAAAGCGTGGTGGTTTTTCCAGAACCTGTAGGTCCAGAAATTAAGATAATACCATTGGGTTTTTTTAAGGTTTCGGTGTAGGTTTGGAGTTCAGATTCGGAAAACCCTAACCCACTTAAATTAATATGGGTGGCATCTTTACTTAAAATCCGAAGTACGATTTTTTCACCATGAAGCGTTGGGAGGGTGGACACTCGAATGTCAAATGCATCGGCATTGGCTTTGACCGTCATACGTCCATCTTGCGGGAGGCGCTTTTCAGAGATGTCCAAATTTGCTTTTATTTTGAGCTTGTTAATAATTACAGGATATTCTTCCAGAGAAATGATAAACTGTTCTTTTAATTTCCCATCCAATCGGAAACGGACCCGACACGAATATTCGTAGGGTTCAAAGTGAATATCACTACTCCCAATGTCTTTGGCGGTCAACAGTAATTTTTCTAAAAAGTCCGTACTGTAATGCAAGTCTTTCTGAGTTTTAGATTGAGGTCTAAAATTCACACTCAAATACTGTTGTATGTTTTCTGAGGAGTCTTCAAGAAGTTGGACCTCTTTGTTTAAGATGATTTGTAATTCTTGTTGTAAATTTTCAGAAACTTGATCTGATTTAAAGGTCAAGCTGCCATTGTGAGACTCCACGGGAATGATTCGATAATGGTAGGCTTGCGCACTCGAAATGAGTTGAGATAGATGGGTTGCTATGTGAAATGAGTCCTTCAAATTAAAGTGTATAAATAGCGGTTATAAAACCCAACCAATGAGCGGAATAAGTGAGGGCAAAAAACAAACTCATATAGCCAGCGAGCGGCACGGTTTCTGACTTGGTTTTTTTGAGAACTAGGTGTAACCCCAGTGAAAACACGAGTCCAAACACAAAGACAATCAAAAAGGGCAGGCTTTTAAAACTAAAGACGAGGGCTACAAACAACAGCCCATCGCCCAGACCAAAGGCGTCTAATAGCTTCATTTTTAGTTGATAGGTTGCATACAAAAAAATAACGCCTATCAACAGTCCAATAAACCCCAAGTTGACCAGCACCGTCTCAAAAAACAACGACGATGAAACGTTTTGATACAACAAAACACCCGTGCACAGACCAATCACAGGGAACAAAAACCAATGCACGAAGCGATCCTTTATATCCTGATAGGTTACAACCACAAAGGCACTCAATAAAATTAATTTAAGTATCCCCATTTTAGTCTTTGACGGTTTGTTTGGGTTTGCCATTCTCATCAATTTCCCAGACATTAAACACCCCATCACCGTCAAAATCGGTAATGGCGGTGGCACGGGCCTTAAATAGGTGGTTGCTGGCACTGAGGATCTCATAATGGTAATTGGACGTGCCATTTTCATTGACCGTTTTGGGAGCTTCAAAATCAATCGCATTGAGATCCAATGAGTATTTTGAGTTCATATACCGATACGTGGTTTGTGAATTATAGAGGTGACTCAATTGCAGTTGTGCTTCCGTGCTTTTGGCTTTGCTAATAAGCGGCATCAGATTGGGCAAGGCCAACAGCAATAAAATGCCGATGATGACAAGTACAATAAGGATTTCTTGTAGGTTATAAGCAGGTAGTTTTTTCATTTTTTTGGGATTAATGATAAACAATGGCATAAATATATATAAAATATTGACACCACCAGAGAAAGCCCTTTTTTTTAAGGGCATAAAACACAATTATAATGTTAATAGTATGTTAAAATTTAAGACACTCATTTTTTTATTTAAGGTTTAGAGTGTAGTTTTAGACACCCTAATTAATCTATCTTAAATCATGAACATCAAAATTTTATCTACAGGCATCATTGGAGCAAGTCAACTCGTTTTTTCAACCCTAAAGCTACCTAAATGAAAAAACTCGCCTTACCCATAGCCGTTACGGCACTTTTAATCAGCATCGGGTCCTTTTATTATTTACAATCCACATCCGATCAAGTGTATGTTGATGTTAATAAATTATTGGACGGCTATAAACGCACCAAAATCGTCCGTGCTCAATTTGAAGAAAAAGCCAAAACACTCAATGCCAATGTGGACAGTTTACTGGTAGATTGGCAAGATGAATTGAAACTCTACGAAAAAGAACGTTCCAAAATGAGCAAAAAAGAACTGGAACTCAAACAAGAGTTGTTGGGCAATAAACAACAACAGATAAATAACTACCAACAAGCCATCCAAAAACAAATTAAGGAAGAAGACAAGAAAGCCACACAAACGGTCATTAATGATATTAATGACTATGTGAAAGCCTATGGAAAAAAACAGGGGCATCAAATTATTTTTGGGGCGAGTGGCAGTGGGAACATCATGTATGCCAATGAAGCCTCCGATTTAACCCAAGACGTTTTAGAAGGCTTAAATTCGGAGTTTGAAGGCCCATAAACATTAAATCTAACAAAATTAAATACTTTTATTATGAACCATCCATATCTAAAACTTGTTACTCAAGAGAATTATTAAATGGATGTAACAATAAGACAGATAAAAAACAATTAATATATACATTATGAAAACTCAACATCTAATAATTTTAACAGTATGCATGCTTCCTTTTGTGTTTTTTGGACAAGAAAATGGTGAAGGCTTTGTTCGTCAATCAGTATATGGTTTTACGGCTGCGGGTCTAAATACAGGAGCGACTACATACGGTTCTACGTATTTTGGTTACAGTGCCGGAAATAATTCAACAGGCACTAGAAACACCTTCGTTGGAATTCTGTCTGGCTATAAAAACACCACGGGAATAAATAATGTCATGATCGGGGATCGAGCAGGGTTAACAAACACAACAGGGCGCTATAATACTTTCCTAGGGACTTTAAGTGGTTATAAAAACACTACGGGCAATCATAATACATTTTCGGGAATGTACAGTGGCTTCTCTAATACTACCGGTTATAGAAATACAATACTTGGGTATCAGTCGGGGTTTTTAAATACAACCGGCCGACAAAATGTGATGATTGGGGATCTTGCGGGGTATTCGAACATAAATGGGACGTATAATACCTTTTTAGGTTCAGCTTCTGGAAACAAAAATACTTCAGGTACTTATAATGTTTTTAATGGGTATCAGGCAGGGTATTTGAATACGAGCGGTCACCGAAACACTTTTTTAGGGTTCCAATCTGGGTATAAAAATAACAGCAGCCAAGGAAGTGTTTTTATTGGCCATCAAGCAGGTTTCAACGAAACAACGGGTAACAAACTCTACATAGACAATAGCAGCACTACCGCCCCCCTTATTTATGGGGATTTTAGTAAAAATGAGTTGACAGTTAATGGTAAATTAGGAATAGGAGTCACAAATCCAACTCATAAATTAGATATTAATACTGGTGGAGGGAATTTAAAAACTTATAACTATGGCCTAGAACATACAGTAAACGCTTCAGGTGGCTGGGCAAGAGGTTTTAGATTAAGAAATGAAATGGACAATAAAACAACAGTATTTGGTTCACTTAGTGGCGCTGCTTATATATCAACTGGATTTGATATTAATTCTGATCCAACTGGATATCAAAATCAAAAATTTACTGTTTTAACAAATGGAAACGTCGGAATTGGAACAACAGACACCAAGGGATTTAGGTTAGGAGTCAAAGGGAAGATTGCGGCTGAAGAAGTCAAAGTGGCTATATACAATAATTGGTCTGATTTTGTTTTTGAAAATGAATACAATCTACCTTCCTTAAAAGAAGTAGAAAAACATATTAATGAGAAAGGCCATTTAAAAGACATTCCTAGTGCATCTGAAGTAGCCAAGAATGGGATTTTTCTAGGCGATATGAATGCAAAACTCCTCCAAAAAATCGAAGAACTGACGCTTTACACTATCCAGCAACAAAAAGAGTTAGAAGCCCAACACCAAAAAAACAAAACCTTAGAAGCGCGATTGGAAGCTTTGGAAGTCCATCTAAAAAATTAAATAATTATGATAAAATCACTTTTTGTTTTAATGATTCTATGCCTCACAGTTCAGGGGCAGGCACAGGAAACCGATGCCTCTCAACTGGTGAAGCTCCTACATCAAACCGATATGGACTCTAGGTTGGAGTTCTTACAACAATTCCAATCCGTAGCGCCTTCTGAGAAAATGAAAGACAGTACCGCTTTAGCAAAGTCGCTTTACACAGGTATTGAAGCCGTCTATCAAAAACAATTCACCCCAAAGGAGTTGAAAGAGTTGTATGCCTTTTACAGCAGCCCGTTAGGAACAAAACTCCTACAGCAACAAGCCCAACTCAATAGCGAGGTTTCAACCGTGGCTTATAAGTGGGAGATGGAACAACAAGGCATCACTATTGAAGACCTCGAAACACCAATTTTCAACGATAAAGAGGACGAACTCATGGAGCCGAATGCTGAGACCATTGCAGAGGCAGTCGCCCCAAAAGTGGAAAAAATTCCGCTGCCAAAAATCGCAACTTTAGACGATTTAAAATCCTTGTTGCGTAAAGATCCCTTTATCATCGCGGATCAGAACATATTACTGGCATTGTTCGGGAAAAAAGAACTGGACACTGTGTTTGAACAACTGATGGAAGAACAGGGAGCTGAGCTAATGGAAGAAGAGGAGATAGAACCAAAACAATAAGGAATCAAACGGATGGCTAAAAAACACCTCTTTCAAAAAATGCTTACCCTAAGTTTTTTAGGAGTGCTCCTCATCGGGTGTCAAGGTCATAAAACGTTTGAGAACGAAGACGATTTACTCATGTACATACAAGACGCACAAAACGGTTACACACACCACAAAACGATCAATGGCGTCGAATACACGCTCTTGTACCGTCCTACCGATTTGTTGGTCAAACAAGAATTAGGCGATGCGTCGGCAACAGAAACTCAAGTGCAAACATCCAGAGAAAAATACCATAAGTACCTCTATTTCAATTTAAGCATGAGCAAAAACAACCAGGAATTGTTGAGTGTTGCGCCCAAAAACCAAAATGAATTTGGAGCCATGGTCAACCAATTGGCGTTTGGAATGCAAGACAAGGTACACCTGTTTACAGCACAGAAAGACACCATTGAACTGGCGGATTATATCTATCCACGGATGTATGGAATGAGCCGCGCCACCACCATGATGTTTGTGTATCCAAGAGAGGCCGACAAACTAAACCAAGACTACCTCAACTTCACCATTGAGGATTTGGGCTTATACACAGGCGAAGTGAAGTTTAAAATAGCGACTCAAAAAATAAAAAATGAACCGACCTTGAAATTGTAAGGGCATAGCAAATGAATATAAAACCAAACATCCAAATCTTAAGAAGCCTCCTACTGGGAGTTGCACTGCTTTTTTGCACTGCAACCCTGAACGCGCAACGCTCAGAAGCCATTTTGACGTTTAAGGATGGAACGGTTAAAAAAGGCTTTGGGAAATTAATTTCTCAGGACCGAGTGAAGTTCAGAAAAAACAAGAAATCCAAAGCTAAAAAGTACCCTTTTAAAAACCTAAAACATGTGAAAATTAAGGAATACGACGAATTTCATACCTATGCCTATATCCGCGTACAAAACAAAAAGAAACCACGTGTGTTGGAAGTTAAACTTACCGGGTATTTAAGTCTGTATGAACTGAGTAGAACCTATCATAGCCCTCACAATTTTGGAGGTGGCGCAGGCGGCTTTGGTGGCGGTGGGGCGTCTGTTGGTTTTACATTTGGGCACAGCTATAATATCAATAATTTTTACGTCCGTAAAGAAGGCCAAAAAGAAGCCACCCATTTGGGGTCAAACCAATTGTTTAGCAAAAACTTTAAAAAGGCGGCTTCTGCCTATTTTAAAGACTGCCCCAGTTTGGTAAAAAAAATACAATCCCGAACCTTTAAAAAAAGGGACCTCGAAAAAATAGTATCCTATTACAACAACAAATGCACCCAAAAAGAATAACGTTATGAAAACTCACCCTCAAATAAAAACCTACACCCTTCGTTTTTTCTTGCTTGTATTGACAATACAAATGAGCATTGCGCAAGGGCCCAATGCACCAGAAGCCGCCAGTTTTGAGCCCGTAGATGCCACGGATATGGTGAATTTAGTAACTGGCGATTTAAGTTATGTACTCCCCTTATTAAATGTGCCAAGCCCTGAGGGGGGCTATCCCATAGCGCTATCTTACCATGCAGGGATTGCAATGGAACAGGAAGCCTCTTGGGTGGGCTTGGGGTGGAGCTTGAATCCTGGAGCCGTTAATAGAAGTGTGAATGGGTATCCTGATGATTGGGGGAAAACACGGGTTTCTGAACTGTATTATGATAAAGGGGGTTCAACGGATTATTATTCATTTTCCATAGGTGGTACATTGCCAAATGGACTTACACTTGGAGTTAGTAAGTCTTGGGGAGGGTATAGGGCTTGGGGAGGAGTGGTAGGATATTTAGGGCAATCCATTAATTTTGGTTCAGAAGGATTTGGTTTTCAAATTTCTCACGGACCTTTGTCATACTATGCTTCGTCTGACGGTTCTAGTGGAGTTGGTATAAGTTATCAACCATCTGGAAAAAATTCAGAAACTGGAAAACCAAATAATCCAAATGGATTAGGAGCAAACTTGGGTTATAATTTTGATACAAAGTCTTTTTCAATTGGAGCTTCTTCCAAAAAAGCAGGAATTGGAATTACATTTAAGACTAGTCAAGGTGGTTCCTTATCTACTAGCGGCTTAGGAGCAACAACACAAAGCACTAGCTCTAATCAAAATGATTATTTCGTAAAGACAACAAGTAAAGGTTTTAATGTCAGTGTTGGTTTCTATTGGGCAAGTTACAGACATACAAACGTAAGTTATTCTCTTTTTAAAAATAATGTTTTAATGCCTAGCGGCATTCTAAATACATTCGATTTTCGAATTAATAAAAGTTTACCGAGAAGTGGCAAAGACCATGAAATTATGGATATGAAACAATTTTATGCAGATGATGATGATTATGCTTTTTATACACATAGTGAATATCAATTTTCTAATCAACCAGCCATCTCACTTCCGAATTATGATAATTATTCTGTTTCTGCTCAAGGAATAGGAGGTAGTATATCTCCCAGAATTTTCGATGAAGTCACACTAGTCCACAAGAATTTTTATGAAAAAAATGATGATTATAGTAGTGAGAGAAATACAAGAGTTTCAGTAGAGTACTATCAACAAAATTTTTCCAACCAAAACCAATTCAAATTAGGTAATAAACTCCATTTTTATTTTGACAATGTGAACAGCTCATTTTTAAGAACAAGCACAGGAGATTTTGACTTTACACATTTGACAATTCCAACTGCTACTTCTCCCGTAGTTAGAATACAATCATCTGCTGATGCACTGAGTATTAACACATCAACTGATACTAGCTATTCCAGCACAACCACGATTGATGGAAATATAAAAAAAGTTGGAAATAGAAAAAGAGATGGAAACTTTATTGAAACCTTTACAACTAGAGATATTAAAGACGGAAATACAAATGGTTGGTTTATTGAGGCTAAATCAGTAGATTTTAGAAGATATAGCACGTTAAGAACTACTAACGAAGTTAATGATGAAAGTATAGGGGCGTATAGAATTACAGCTTTAGATGGCAAAGTATATCACTATTCTTTACCAGTATATCATTACGAATCAATTTTTAAAAGTTTTGAAGAAGGAGATGATGAGAATAGCAAGTTTTTTAGATCCAAAAAAATGATTCCTTACGCGACACATTGGCTCTTAACAGCAATTACAGGGCCTGATTATGTTGATGTAAATAGTAACGGTGAATTGGATGAGTCTGATTATGGTTATTGGATAGAATTTGAATATGGAAAATGGAGCGGTGGATTTGGGTGGAAATCGCCCAAAGAAGGATATAAAACTCATCAAAATAAAAGTAATTATTTTATGGGCATAAAGGAATTATATTATTTAGATCAAATAAAAACTCGAACACATACGGCTCTTTTTGTTAAGTCTATTAGAGAAGATTGCAAAAGCTACCCAATATCAGAGTATAACCAGAAATGGACGGGTAATTTAAATGATGCTATTTTTCTCCCGACCTACAGTGATTATTTATATGATAAACAGTTTAAAAGTCATACCCTATCGGGTGATTTTCATCTTAAGACTATCTATACACAACAGCCTTACATAGATGAGAGTTATAATAGAAAAACGTTCAATAACTCAAAAGAATTTATTACTACTTATATGGATGTGCCACTGAACTATTCATTAAAGTTAGATAAGATTTTAATTTTAAAAAATGAAGATATTGCCTACGACAAAACAATTGTTAACGCCATAAGTAGCAATAGAAAAGTAGGGCATACGTACCACAATAGTGGATATACAAATTATAAAGAACAACCTTATGTCAACAAGATTGCTGCAAACGCTTCTTTAAATAGTCCAATAAGTCCTAATTTTCATCTAATTAACATGGATAAATATGTTTTAGATACGGATGATCTTACTGGGTTAGGGTTAGAAGAAAAAGCAATTAAAATAATTTCTTTTAACTATGATTATAGTTTAGGCGGTAATTTACCAAACAGTACATCGGGTCAGTTATCCTTAAAAGAAATACACACAAAAGGAAGGTCAGGAGTTCAGCTAATACCTCCATTTAAATTTGAATATGCAAAATCAGGTACTCCTTATAATAAAGATAATCAAGATGTTTGGGGTTATGTTGTTGATAATCCAGACGCATGGAGTTTAAATAAAATAAAAACTCCTTTAGGTGGTGAAATTAAAATTGAATACGAATCTGATTCATTTTATGCAGAGGCGGCCTATAGGACAAATGTAAGTGCATATCAAAGAATTGGATTTAATACTAATGTTGATTATTTTCTAAATAATATTATAGGTTTTGAAAAAGGGTCAGATTATCTTAGAATTACTTTAGATGAAAGTGAATTTGATTTTAACATATTAAATGATATAGAGGAAACAGTTACAATATTTTCTAAGGGAAAGTACTACTACATTAATGGGTCTCGCAATATCAATATTAAAAACATCTATTCATTGGAGAGTATTGACTATAATGATCACTCCATTTTGTTAAGAGTAAATGAACTAACAGATTTAACAAAACATACCCAGATAGCTAACAAAAAATGTACTTCAACAGAATGGCCTCAAAGTGAAGTAGATAATTGCCTATGGGATTTACATTTTTCATTAAACTCGCATCCATTTAATAATTTGAATGGCAAAGAAGGAGGAGGAGTACGGATAAAAAACATAATAGTGCGTAATGATAATAAATCATACAAAACAAATTATGATTACCGAAATCCAGTAACAAATAGAATATCTGGAATTACATCATATGAGCCTTGGGATGGAGGTAATAAAACAGTGCCCTATATTCAAGAAATTCCCGCCCCAAATGTTTTATATAGTAATGTATGTGTTAGTACTTTGGTTAATAATGTTCCTGAAAATATAACAAAATATACTTTTCAAACTCTAGAACCATTTAACCTTAGTGAAAATGAAGATTTACTTTACAATTTAGGAGAAGACTTTAAAGTTTCAAGGTCAGTGTTTTATGATATAGATGCACAAGGAGCATATGAGAACGCCAATAGCCCAGGAACTACTGGAATTAAAATTTATAAACACACTATTCATAATTCTTTATCTAACATCGGTAATCTTCTGTCAGTAAAAAAAATCAATTTAGAAAATCAATTATTAAGTAGTTCAATAAATAATTATATATCAAATGATCACAATCTTGAAAATCATAGAAATGGTATAATACAAGAATCATTTAAAGTGTATAAAAAAAGACGACGTAATTTTAACGGAATTAATACGGGAAATTTGTGGACAGATAGAACTTATAACATTAGTTCTACCAGTAAAATAAACTACCCTAGCGTTCTAGAAAGCACTACCACTACTCAAGGCGGTTTCACAAGCACGACAAATTTTGTAAAACACGATTTCCTCACTGGCCAAGTCCTAGAAACCACAACAACAGACAGCAAAGGCAACCGTTTTAAAACCGAGCTAATTCCTGCATACACCATCCCAGAATATGGTTCAGGTGATTACAGTATGGGAAGCAAAGTAGATAACCCTACCAATAAAAACATGCTGAGCCAACAAGCGATGAGCAAAACCTATATGAATGTTGCTGGTGATTGGAAAGAAACGGGGGTAGGCATCACGACTTGGAATAATAATTGGAATTACATGTATTATAACGGCTCTTCAACAACAGAAACTGTAGCCAATAAAAAAATATGGCGCAAGCACAAATCTTTTATATGGGACGGCGCGCTAAATGAAGATGGAAGCTACCAAGGATTTGTGGGGGAAGATGATAACTTTGATTGGGGTATAGCTTCTGCAGGTTCGGAAACGGTACAGTCCAACCCCAAATGGAAAAACATATCCACCACCACCCAGTACGATCATTATTCCATGCCCTTAGAAGTTAGAGATATCAATGGGAATTATGCGGCTACCAAAATGGGAGATGCGAATAGTAAAGTTTATATGTCTGCAAATGGAAAATATGGAGAGTGTTTTTACACAGGAGCTGAAGATCCATTAATTGATCCGTTATCTGAAAAATTTATAGGGCAACAAATCAAGCTCGTAAATGGCGCTTCAAGAGTGAGTACCTATGCCCATACAGGAACCCAATCCATACAAATAGCGTCTGGCAATAGCATTCATGTTGATTTTATTTCTGGAAAATACAGACCTGGAAATTACAAAGTATCCGTTTGGGTCAAAAAAGACAATGCCGCAAATGTGAGGGTCGGATTTGGCAGTGCTTCCGAGCCTTTTAATGGCGAACAAATAACAGCAGGGGATTGGGTGCAATTAAATCATTATATGGATTTAAACGGTTCCAGTGGATATATCAATATAACTTCAAACAATGGGAATATTTATGCAGATGATCTTAGAGTACACCCCATCGCTTCTTCCATGACCAGCTATGTTTACAACGAATGGGACGAACTCTGGTACATTATTGGAACCAATGGTTTGGCAAGCAAGTTTGAATACGATGCCGCTGGACGACTTATTAAAACCTACTCAGAAATAATTGATACGCCCTCTGTCCCAGGAGGATTTAAAACAGTATCTAAAAACTACTACAATTATGGAAACTAAAACAAAAATTATTTTAATGTTATTAATCCTTTTGGGGATTCATAACACTGTTTTTGGACAAGACCTTGTTCAATGGGATTCTAATACCGCCCAGTTTTTAATAAACACTTCCGAAGAACAACTGTACAATGAGTCCATCATTACAGATCAAGAAGGAATTAATTTTAGTAATCAAGCTTCAAAATCAACTAAGATCCTTTCATTAAAAGTGATTCCTAAAGACAATGAGAGTTTTGAAATGAGTTTGGAGAACATCAGGTTTCTTCAGTCAGAAAATTTCAAACAATCGTCTGAAGAAATAAGTGGAATTCCAATTTTAAAAAAAAGATGGTATCCTCTTACAGGAGATAATGGCTATTTTTATTTTCCACCATCCTATCAAGTGGGTATTTTTTTGGTACACAAAGATCAATTATGTACGCTTCCTGATTCCGATACATTTCCTTTAAGTGGTGACAATTCATTAGCGATAAAAGACAGGTATAATTACCGTTTAAATTTTAATTTAGGAAGCCCTTATTCTAACTCTGACATACAACTCCCCTTAGGACTTGTCATTGACAAAAAAACGTGTATTGAGATTTCACCAACTACAACCCCTGATAACATCCCTATCAACGAAACGATTGACCTTATTGGTTTTAACAGACAAGCGGTTTCTTTTGCTTCCCAAGACATCTCATCCTCTTTTGACCCTAGTAAAAAAATAGCAATGAAACGTGACGGCAATACCATTGCATTTGTGTATGACGGCAACACCGTATTATCAACAACGCTAGGAAGTGAAATTGAAGATTACAGAGTTGTGGTTGCTATGAGTGAATACATCAAACTGAAAACAGGAAAAGAGGTATTTGGAAAAGATCCGTTTGTGACCTCTGCTTGTTTGACCTATGGAGATTTATTAAGCATAGAGGATTTTAGTGTGTTTCCAAAAAGCTTAGCTTGGTTGGCATTAGGCACTTTAAAAACCAATCCCTTTCAAGAAGATAACAACCATCTCTATTACAGCTATGATTATCACAGTTCCGATGATTTTTCCTACAAAGGAGCCTATTGTCCATGTGATGAAAAATTGGGAACCAAAACGTTTAATTACACTTCTAAATGTTCCTACGATGTATCGGGTCAATTGATAGGACAATCGCTTAATTATTTTAACCGATTGGGAAAGCCAACACAATCACAAGCGCTTAGTTTTAAAACCTATAAACTATGGCTCTCCGAAACAAAATATGACCCACAAGGAAGGCCGTCATTTAACACCTTTTCTGCACCAACCCAAGGGAATATTAAACAGCTGTATGAGAATTCATTTTCAAACATTAGTTCAACAAACATACAAGAAAACACAGTAGGTTGGTACTATAGCAATAATAACACAGACGAGCCTTACCAAGACATCACAGACCATCCCTTTTCAAGAGCTTTTTTCAGCGATCTGAATCCCGGCGCAGTCTTAAAAACCATAGGAGGGAACAAAGTAGATACAGACAATGATGGTGACATTGACGACAATGATGATTGGCTACAATCCTATACCTTTTCCATGCCTGCCAGTCAAGAATTGTCCCAAGCCAATGCTTTTAACAGTGCCTCATACGATTCGAATAACCGTAAAATCATGAAAACCGTTGTCAGAGACGTGCACGGCATAGAAAATGTGGTGTTTACAGACACCGACGGCAAAACACTTGCCGCCGCACGCTCTGGGGGTGGTACCTCTAGAGCTATGACCATCCCCATTGGGGCACAAGGCTTTGTGGACATCCATGTACCCTCTGGCACTACTGGATTTTCTATAAACGCTTCGGCAGTTACTATATTTAATTTAATAACTGAAACTATAACCACAGCAAGTACCAGCAGTCTTTCCAATGGCTTTTATAGAGTGGCCGTTACCAATCCCGACACCTACATTTCAGGAACAATTGCAGTAACCTACAAAGAAAACTACTACGACTACAGTCTAAACACCTATGACAATGTTGGGCATTTAATAAGTTCAAAACAACCCCTAAACCACTTAGAGTCCACTTACGAGTACAATGCACTTGGACAGTTGCTCACCACCACAAGCCCCGACGAGGGCACCGCTAATTTTGTGTACCGTAGTGATGGGCAAATCCGCTTTTCGCAAAACAGCAAGCAAGCAATTGCCAATGAATACTCCTACACCAACTACGACTCTTTGGGCAGACCCATAGAAAGCGGGGTAGTCCAAGGCACTTTCAGCCTCAATTTGAATGGCGATATGGCGAATAATTTTTCAGGCAGTCGAAGCGAACAAAATTTCACAGAATACGATGCTCTTGCCGCCAATGAATTATCGGGGCTTTCAGGATTAAATGCCGCTTACCACCATCCCGGCTTTTTAGCTACAAATGTTGCCAAAACTCAGAACAACCAATCCACCACCTACTACAGCTATGATGTTTATGGACGGGTACAATGGATTGTGCAAAACATCCTAGGCTTGGGCATAAAAACCATCGATTATGTGTATGATGACATTACCAGCCAAGTGAATCAGGTAGTCTATCAAAAACACAGCACTACCGAAACCTTTATACACCGCTACAGCTATGATCCTATCGATTACAGTCTAACCAAGGTAGAAACATCTCAAGATGGGGCGAGTTATACAACACATGCCGCCTATAACTACTACGAAACAGGCGCTTTGCGCAATGTGCAATTGGCAGAAGGCATACAACAAATAGACTACGTCTATAATTTAGCAGGCCAACTCAAAGCCATCAACCACCCTAGCTTAGCCGCAGCAGACGACCCCGGCGGAAATGCCAACGACCTTTTTGGGATGAGTATCAACTATTACAAAGGCGATTACAAACGCTCCAATGCTTTTGACGTATCAGATTTTGGCACCAACCAATTCAATGGCAACATCAAAAGCATTGCTTGGAATACAGACTACACCCTGGGCAACACCCCCTTCCAATACCTCTATGAATACAACCGAAATAACTGGTTGACAGGCGCCACCTTTAATGCCAATGGCAACACACAACGTGTAGGAGATGATGAGGTTATCGATTTTACTGTAGATCCGAATGCCACTATACAAGCCACCAATTCCATCACCTTTTTGCCAAATGCAGAAATAGTAGCCAGCGGCAACTCTGTATTTACAGCCGAAATTGTACCCGCAAACAACTCAGACCCCTTTGGTTCCACAGACTACCAAGTCAGCAACATCACTTACGATGCCAATGGGAACATACAAACCCTGAACCGAAACAAAAACACAGAAAACGGTACAAACAGGATGGATGAGTTGACCTATGCCTACAAAACAGACAAACCCAACCAGCTCCAACGTGTGGATGATGCGGTGACGATAGCTACCAATGCCGAAGACATCAAAGACCAAACTACAGAAAATAACTATATTTACAACACCATAGGGCAACTCATAGAAAACAAAGACGAACAGGTAAAATATGCCTACAACGCCAGTGGATTGGTCACAGAAGTACAAAAAAATGGAACGCCACGCGTCCGGTTCTATTATAACGACAGAGGCCATCGAATGAAAAAAGAAAGTATTCTCCCATCCGGAACCACCACCACCTACTATGTACGCGATGCTGCTGGCACTCCAATGGCTATTTATGAAAACAACGTACTCACAGAACACACCATCTATGGCAGCAGCCGTTTGGGGGTCCATTACCGCCAAACCAACAGCGATGTGTACCAACTCACCGACCATTTAGGAAATGTACGTGCGGTGATTATGAAAAATGGCGAAAATGCTGTATCTTTAACTGCGAAAACAGACTACTATCCCTTTGGTATGCCAATGCCTAACCGAAATATAGAAGGCAATTATAGGTATAAATACCAAGGACAAGAAAAAGACTCTGAAACGGGAAAAGAGGCTTTTGAGTTGAGACTTTGGGATGGAAGGATTGGA
>ENA-OQVM01001573-OQVM01001573.1-marine-metagenome-genome-assembly--contig:-NODE-1573-length-29788-cov-7.503686_pt1 | contig 29788 bp, 24 predicted proteins | sample MGYA00237776_ERZ505498 | MGnify/ENA primary metagenome ERZ505498 (study PRJEB26159, sample SAMN06265151) | marine metagenome | isolation source: Helgoland LTER site | place: Germany:Helgoland, sampling...
CATATTGGCTGGCAAAGAGCGTATCGCCGCCAAGTGGTGGCAGTTCCTTGGCATAGAGCAATGTCGCCATTGGCGGGCATTTTTGATAGCTCGTATCGGAATGCCAGATACCGCCAAAATTGACCTTCTCATTTTCTTTTTTCAGCACTTCGGTAATCATCGGAAACCCGTCAAGGCCGGTCAGGAACGGATATATATCAGGCTCTCCAATAGCGCTGGCAAAAGCCAGCTGCTGTGCCGGTGTAATATGTTGCCCGCGAATCACGATCATCTGATATTCAAGCCAGACAGCGCGCAATTCAGCAATAAGCCCATAATCATGCGCCGCGCTTAGATCAACATTTGTTACCTCGGCGCCCATTGCAGGCGCTAGCGCTGTTACCTTCATCAAAACCCTCGTCCCTAAATGATACGCTCTTTGAGCCTCGATTTGCCGATGGCCTTACTGATATTTTAGAGCGCAATAATTGAACTGGCCGGACGCCACATCACCTGTAAATTATCTTCGCCAAGATTTGCGAAAAAGCAAGCCTGATTGACTGGATCTAAATTTAGCCACAACTGGTACCAAAGTCAGCTTGGCTTCGCCGAAAAATGATAGTACAACCGTCTCCTAAAGTTTCCGGTCGGCGTCAGACATGAACTTGAGGCAAGATGCGACAGGCCGAAATACCAACATCTGACGACATACCATTTTAACAATAACTTGATTTAACGACAGGGTGACACTCATGAAGATGACAACCGAAGAAGCATTTGTAAAAGTATTGCAAATGCATGGCATTGAAAATGCTTTTGGCATTATTGGCTCGGCAATGATGCCAATTTCTGACCTATTCCCGCAGGCCGGTATTACCTTCTGGGACGCCGCGCATGAATGTAATGCAGGTATGATGGCCGACGGCTTTACCCGCGCCACCGGCAAAATGTCGATGATGGTTGCGCAGAACGGCCCTGGCATCACCAATTTCGTAACGCCGGTCAAAACCGCTTATTGGAACCATACGCCATTGCTTTTGGTCACCCCACAAGCGGCCAATAAGACACTTGGCCAAGGTGGTTTTCAGGAAGTTGAACAAATGGCTTTGTTCAAGGACATGGTTGCCTATCAAGAAGAAGTGCGCGACCCAACACGGATTGCCGAAACATTGAACCGCGTTATTCTTCAGGCAAAGCGTGCATCAGCACCAGCCCAAATCAATATCCCACGCGATTTCTGGACACAGGTCATTGATATCGAATTGCCGGCGATTGTTGAGTTTGAGCGCCCATCAGGCGGCGAAGATGCCATCAGCCAAGCCGCAGCTTTGCTATCAGACGCCAAATTCCCCGTTTTATTGAATGGTGCTGGCGTTGTTATTGGCGGTGCAATCGACGCGTCAATGAAACTGGCCGAGCGACTTGATGCGCCTGTTTGCTGTGGCTATCAGCATAATGACGCATTTCCGGGTTCACATCCGCTATTTGCGGGCCCACTTGGCTATAACGGATCAAAAGCCGGTATGGAACTGATTGCCAAGGCCGATGTTGTTCTGGCTTTGGGCACACGCCTGAACCCATTTTCAACACTTCCCGGTTACGGCATTGATTATTGGCCAAAAGATGCCAAGATCATTCAGGTTGATATCAACCCTGATCGTATCGGCCTGACAAAGCCGGTTTCAGTTGGCATCGTTGGCGATGCCAAGAAGGTTGCGATCAGCATTCTTGACAGGCTGGCAAGCACCGCTGGCGATAGCGGCCGCAGCAGCCGTAAAGAACTGATTGCCACAACCAAATCAGCATGGGCGCAAGAACTGACCTCGCTTGATCATGAAGATGATGATCCGGGAACAACATGGAACGAGCGTGCGCGTGACCGTGAGCCAAAGAAAATGTCACCACGCATGGCATGGCGGGCCATCCAGTCTGCGCTTCCAAAAGATGCCATCATTTCATCTGACATTGGCAATAATTGCGCGATTGGTAACGCCTATCCGACATTTGAAGAAGGCCGCAAATATCTAGCACCAGGCCTGTTTGGGCCTTGTGGTTATGGCTTGCCGTCAATCATGGGGGCAAAAATTGGCCGCCGTGATGTTCCGGTTGTTGGCTTTGCTGGCGATGGTGCCTTTGGCATTTCAATGAATGAAATGTCGGCAATTGGCCGTGAAGAATGGCCAGCCATCACCATGGTTATTTTCCGCAACTATCAGTGGGGTGCGGAAAAGCGCAACACAACCTTGTGGTTTGAAGATAACTTTGTTGGCACCGAGCTTGATCAGCAAGTCTCATATGCTGGTGTCGCCAAGGCATGTGGTGTTGAGGGCGTTGCCGTCTCAACAATGGACGAGCTTCGCGATGCATTAGCCAAGGCGGTTGACGCGCAGATGAATGATGGCGTGACCACCTTTATCGAAGTGCTGTTGAACCAAGAGCTTGGCGAGCCATTCCGTCGTGACGCCATGAAAAAGCCCGTTTCGGTTGCTGGCATCAGCCAAGCCGATATGCGGCCACAGCAAGGCGCATAATATCGCATTTGCTATACGGCGAAGGCTAAAATGTAAGCATGAAAAAGGGGCTGCCATTGGCAGCCCCTTAATTTTTGCAAAAAACATAAGCCATACCCTGCGCCACTTAGATGCCATTTAAGCCCCTAAACTGGCAAGCCTGTTTTGCAGCCAGCGAATTATCTGGCCAGATCGTTGGCTCGCTAGATAGTTAGGATCGTACAGCCTGTTGTGGCACGGCCGGTCAATGCCTCATGTGCTTTGGCTACATCTTCCAGGGCAAAACGCTGATTGATCGAAACATTGATTGTGCCATCGGTAACGGCCTTGAATAGTTTTGCCGATGCCGCATCAAGCCATGACCGATCACCAACAAAATGAAATAATGTTGGACGGCTTAAATAATAAGACCCTTTTGAAAGATCGGTGATTTTGAAATCGGCATATGGCCCTGATGATTGGCCAAAGGCGATGATCGTGCCGCGCCGTTTGGTCGATGTGATGGTTCGCGCCATTGTGTCATTACCAACCGAATCATATGCCACATTCACGCCTTCGCCATTGGTCAGGCGCATCACTTCGGCTTCAAAATCGGTACTGGTATAATCAATCATATGATCAAATCCATTGGCCTTAGCAAGGGCGCATTTTTCAGCACCGCCAGCCGTGCCAATTGTGTTGGCACCAAGCGCCTTTAGCCACTGACCGGCAATCAGGCCGACGCCGCCAGCCGCAGCGTGAAACAGCACTGTATCACCCGGCTTAACCGCATAGCTGTCATGGATAAGATAGGCGACGGTCAAGCCTTTCAGCATGATCGATGCGGCCAAATCACTTGGCACATTATCCGGCAATTTGACAACATAAGCGGCGTCAATCACCCGGTGGGTGGCATAGGCGCCATTAGCAAGCGTATAGCCAACCCGGTCGCCGACAGCCAGACCTTTGACACCACTGCCAACCGCTTCGATGATGCCAGCACCTTCAGACCCAAGAACAAGATCACCATCAACCGGCCATGGATAGGCACCATTGCGGATATAAATATCGAGAAAATTAATACCGACCGCGTCATGTTTGATCAACACTTCACCCGCTGCGGGGGTTAAATCCCCAAGCGTGATTTTATGAAGAACTTCAGACCCACCCGGTTTGGCGGCTGCCATTGCGTAACCCATTCTCTATCTCCTTGAAATCTATATGTCGGTTTAGCATTCATCTATCTAGCCGCAAAGCCCGATCCGCAACCGGTAAACAACGGCAAAAATTCTCTTTGTCTCTTACTGCCTATTCAGCAAAATTGCTAGTCAGATACGCTTACGCGCCGAATTCCCCATGAATTATCAAAACCGTAAAATGAATATCTAATTGATAATGTTTTATTTTTTATAGTTTTTACCAATAAAGAGATGCGATTTAACTTGCACAATGACAAATTCGCCTTAGGCTTTTTCTGTTAGCTAACTAAAGGGGGAATTTAGAATGACCAATGCAAAAATCGGCACGTCCGAGCAACTTAAAGATCCAAATCATGAGATACCGCTTGGGCCGCGTACTGCCCTTGGAATCCAGCATGTTCTGGCAATGTTTGCCAGTAACGTCACCCCATCAATTATCATCGCCGGCGCTGCCGGTTTTGCTTTTGGTGGCGAGGACATGGTCTATCTTGTGCAAATGGCGATGCTATTTGCGGGGGTTGCCACATTATTCCAGACAATCGGCTTTGGCCCGATTGGCGCAAGACTGCCTGTCATGCAGGGCACAAGCTTTGCCTTTGTTCCGATCATGATTGGTATCGTGAAAACCAGTGGCATGGCCGCCTTGTTCGGCGCGGTGATTGTTGCCGGTTTGTTTCATACATTTCTTGGCAGTGTCATTGGCCGCATTCGCCATTGGTTTCCGCCATTGGTGACGGGCATTGTGATTACCGCCATTGGCTTGGCATTACTGCCAGTCGGCATTAAATATGCGTCTGGTGGTGCCGCAGCTTTTCAAATGAACGCACCTGAATGGGGCGATTTCAGCCGCTGGGGTCTTGCACTTGTGGTGATTTTCGTTGCCCTTGGTTTCAAATTCTTCACCCGCGGCACCATGTCATCTGCGGCCATTCTAATCGGCTTGATTGCCGGTTATGTTGTTGGCTATCTGACGGGTGCGGTTAATTTTGGCGGTGTTGCCAAGGCGGCTTGGTTTGCCGTGCCGCAGCCGTTCAAATATGGGGTCGAGTTTAGCGCCTTTGCCATTATCGGCATGTGCTTAATGTCGCTTGTCAGCGCCATTGAAACAGTTGGTGATATTTCGGGCATTGCCAAAGGTGGTGCAAACCGCGAAGCCACTGATAAAGAGCTATCGGGTGGCACTTATGCTGATGGTTTTGGCAGCTTTATCGCTGGTTTATTTGGCGGTTTGCCAAACACGTCATTCAGCCAGAATGTCGGATTGATCTCGATGACAGGTGTGATGAGCCGTTCGGTTGTCACGCTTGGTGCCTTGTTCCTTGTCGCTTGTGGTCTCATTCCAAAGGTTGGTGCCGTTGTTGCGGCAATGCCAATCTCGGTTTTGGGCGGCGGCGTGATCGTGATGTTTGGTATGGTTGTAAGCGCTGGCATTAACATGTTGTCAGATGTGCATTGGAACCGCCGCAATATGATCATTTTGGCAATGTCACTATCGGTTGGGCTTGGCATTCAAGCCGTGCCAAAATCAATGCAGCATCTGCCCGATTCATTGGAAATGCTGATGGTGTCAGGTTTGCTTCCTGCGGCGGCGATTTCGGTGATCTTGAACCTGTTGATTCCAAAAGATATCGATTAATCAAAAAGAAGTCTTGCGAGACGAACACACGCAAGGCCATGATAAGGATCAATCATCATGCCGCCGGATCCCATGATTCGGCGGCATATCTATGACAGGAATATATCAATTATGGCTGATAAAACGCTTCTGTTAAAAAATGCCGACCTGCTATGCACGATGGGGCCACGCGATGCGGGCAGCGGCCTGTCTGCAGCGCATGTAGGACGCCCGGGTGATCATTGCGGTGCCGAAATCAAAAATGGCGGCCTGTTTGCCCGTAACGGGATCATCGAGGCCGTTGGCGATACAGACTCTTTACCGGCTGACGCTGATACGGTGATTGATATGACCGGCCATGTGGTGATACCGGGCATGGTCAATACGCATCATCATATGTTTCAAAATCTTACACGCGCCGTTCCAGCGGCGCAAAATGCCCCGCTATTTGGCTGGTTGCAAACGCTCTATCCGATCTGGTGCAATCTTGGCCCTGATCATATTTACTGGTCAAACGCCCTTGCGATGGCCGAGCTTGCGCTTAGCGGCTGCACCACATCATCTGATCATCTCTATCTATATCCAAACGGTGCGCGGCTTGATGATTCCTTTGCGGCGGCGGCTGATATTGGCATGCGGTTTCATGGCACCCGCGGATCAATGAGCATTGGCGAATCAAAAGGCGGGCTTCCGCCTGACCGCCTAACCGAAGCTGAACCTACGATTTTGGCCGATTGCCAGCGCTTGATCGAAACGCATCACAATGCCGATCGTTACGCTATGCATCGTGTGGCACTTGCCCCTTGTTCGCCCTTTTCGGTCAGCATGGATCTGATGCGGGAAACCGCCCATATGGCACGCGCCTATCAGGTTGGCATGCATACGCATTTGGCCGAAAATAGCGAAGATATTGACTATAGCCTTGCCAGTTTTGGCATGCGTCCGGGCGAATATATCGAAGCTGTCGAATGGATTGGCAATGATGTCTGGCATGCGCATTGTGTGCAGCTTGACCCACGGGAAATTAACCTGTTTGCCCGCACCGGAACCGGCATTGCCCATTGCCCCTGTTCAAATATGCGCCTATCAAGCGGCATCGCGCCGGTTCGTGAAATGATTGATGCTGGCGTGAAAGTCGGCCTTGGCGTTGATGGATCAGCATCGAATGATAGTGGTCATATGCTGAATGAGGCGCGTCAGGCGATGCTGTTGCAGCGGGTGATGAAATCGGGTGATGCCATGACGGCGCGCGAATCTTTGGCGCTTGCAACACGCGGCGGCGCGGCGGTCTTGAACCGTGATGATATCGGCGTTCTGGCACCGGGCTATGCTGCCGATATCGCTGCTTTTGATTGCCGCGGTATTGATTTTGCTGGTGCTGAATGGGATTTGCTGGCGGGGCTGTTATTTTGCGGCCCCATCAAAACCAGCTATACGATCATCAATGGCAAAATCATTGTCGACCAAGGCCAGCTTGTGAGCATGGATATGCAGCATTTGCTGTCAAAACATCGTGCCATGACGGCCGATTTGATGGGCAAAGCCTAACCAAAATCCTGTTCAAATACAGGCAGCGCTATGGATGGATCAGTGCCGCTGGTCCGTCATGCCAGACTTCATCGAGATTATGCCCCTCGCCTTGACGATCAATCACCAGAAAATCTTGCACCGGTTGCAGAACCAGCAAAGGGTGATGCCAGACCCCACGATCATAGCTGACCCCCTGTTCGCCACTGGCGCGAAAACAGGCCAGCGTCGAAAAATCAGGGGCGTCACCTGCCGTATTGCCATGTGCCACCACAACCAGCCAATCATGCTGGCTTAGCGGCATAAAGGCTTGCGAGCCAAGCGGGTGGCGTTCAAGAAGATGAATTTCAATCGGATCGGGGCGGCGCGTGCCGCGAAATAGCGATATGATGGGCCTGCCATCGCCCGCCGCCACATCAACGCCCGCCATGGCATCAAATCTTATGGTCGTTCCCTGATTGATGCCGATCTCGGTTGCACCATCGGTTTCAATGACCGTTCCAAAGGGCGCAAAGCTGGCTTTGGTAAGCGGCTGGATATCAAGTTGTTTTAAATCTGATGGGATCATGATCGGTTAGCCTGAAACGGATGGTTTGCAATCCAGTGATTTGCAATATCGATGCGCCGCGCAACCCATACCTTGTCATGCGCCATGATATGATCAAGAAATTTGACCAATCCGGCAAACCGCGCTGGCCGCCCGATCAAACGGCAATGCAGCCCAATCGACAGCATCTTTGGTGCCGCCGCACCTTCGGCATAAAGAACATCAAAGGCGTCAATCAGATATTGGGCAAATTGATCACCAGTATGAAATCCCTGCGCAGTGGCAAAGCGCATGTCATTTGTATCCAGCGTATAAGGAACAATCAAATGCGGTGTTTTCACCTGCGCCGACCAGAATGGCAAATCATCCGAATAATCATCGGCGTCATAAACAAACCCGCCATCTTCGGCAACAAGATTGCGCGTGTTTTCCGATGTTCGCCCCGTATACCAACCAAGCGGACGGGTGCCACAAATATCGGTTAGAATCGAAATCGCCTTTTGCATATGGTCGCGTTCTTCATCAATTGGCATGCCGTGATAATTGATCCAGCGATACCCATGCGCCGCAATTTCATGCCCATCGGCAAGTGCGGTTTCCATCACCTTTGGGTGGCGCGCCGCCGCCATAGCAACAGCAAAAACCGTCAGCGGTAACTGGCGTTGACGAAACAGATCCAGAATACGCCAGACACCCGCCCGCGACCCATATTCATAGATTGATTCCATCGACATATGACGCGCCCCATCAAATGCCGCCGCGCCAATGATTTCCGACAAAAATACCTCAGATGCCGGATCACCATGAAGAACACAATTTTCGCCGCCTTCTTCGTAATTCAATACGAATTGAACCGCGACACGCGCGTCATTCGGCCATGCCGCCTGTGGCGGTGTGTCACCATACCCAGATAAATCTCTTGGATAATCCATCATTTTGAAACACTCACAATCATGTCAAAACCATTAACCCAGAAAATCATGCCCAAACATCACGCCAGAAAATCATGACGGGTTGCCGCCAACCAGACCTTGATTGACCATATCACGCCATGCCGCCAGCATCGCCCGTTCTTCATCTTCAACCCAGATCACCTGTCCTGGCGGCATCGCATGTGACGCCGACACTTGCCAGAAAATATCATTCGCATGACGGATCACCTGACGTTCGGTTTCAAGATGAATGCCCTTTGGCGCAAAGGCAAGACCGTCCCAAACCGGCTTGCTGGCATGGCAGCTGGCACAACGTTCAATCACCAACTCTACCGATGCCTGATGAAGCGCAGCAGGCGAGGCATGCGCGCTCTGATCATATTTCACCTGCGGCGCACCAAGCTGTGACAGCATGATCGCAAAGCCGGTTAAAATTGCCGCGACAAGCCATGTCCAATATGGTGGGGCAAGCCCCTTATGTTTGGTGTTGAAGAAATGCCGGATCACCGCACCAATCAGCAACACAAGCCCCAGAATTGCCCATGCATAATCAGTGGCAAACACCATTGGATAATGGCCGCCAATCATGACAAAAATCACCGGCAGCGTCAGGTAATTATTATGAAGCGAACGTTGCTTGCCACGCGCGCCATAACGCGGATCAGGTGTTTCACCTGCCTTCAGCGCAACAACAACTTTGCTTTGTCCGGGGATGATGATCATCAACACATTGGCAACCATGATCGTGCCAATGGTTACCCCCATCTGCATAAAGGCACCACGCGCCGAGAAAATCTGGCTATAGCCATAGGCAAGCACAACAAGAAAGGCAAAACCAGCCAAGGCCAACCATAAATCGCTTCGGCCAATTGGACTGCGGCACAGGCCATCATAAATGGCCCAGCCAATCACAATACCGCCAAGGCTGATCATCACCGCCTGCATTTCGGTAATATCCAAAATATCAAGATCGATCATGTAAAGGCTTGCCGCGCCGTAATAGACAAGGCTCATCAAGGCAATGCCGGAAATCCATGTTCCATAGGCTTCCCATTTAAACCATGTCAGCTCGTCGGGCATTTTGGCGGGCGCCACCAGATATTTCACCATGTTGTAAAAGCCGCCGCCATGTACTTGCCATGCCTGGCCATGCGCTTCGTCCGGTAATTCTTTTCCCGGTTTCAAACTTAGATCAAGCGCAATGAAATAAAATGACGATCCGATCCATGCGATACCAGCAATGACATGCACCCATCGCACAATCAATTCTGACCACATCCAAAGATAGTCGATCATTAGAATCCCCCTTTTTTTCAGCTGCCAGCATGGCAATAACGGCGTAATCAAGCCTCATTTGCACGCTGTTTGGCATCATCTCTCAATTGCTGCCAAATGGCAAGATCAGCGGCGATTGACAAAGCCACATGCGCCGGGCTTTTACCGTTGATTTCACTGATGCCAATTGGGCAAATCAATTGATCCAGCATCGCTGGCGACACTCCTGCTGCGGCCAGTCTTTTGGCAAATCGCGCGCGTTTGCTTTTTGATCCAATCAAACCAAGATAGGCAAAATCACCACGCATCAAAAGCTGAAGGCAAATCGTCTCATCAAGGCTATGCGAATGGGTCATGACCAGATGAACCGCACCTTGAGGAGCGCGAAGCGCAATTTTTTCAGGTGCCTTGGCAAGCAGTTTTTGCACATTATCACCAAGGTCATCGGCAAATCTGGCAGTATCAATATCAACCAAAAAAATATTGAACCCAAGCCCGTCAAGTCGTGGGATGAGCGCACGGCTAACATGACCCGCACCGTAAATGAAAAGCGGCATCTGCCGCGGCATAACAGGTGCCATAAACACGGCTTCATCAAAAGGTGACTGCGCCGATTGCAGCGTCAAAGGCACGCCGGATTCAAGCGGGTGAGCCAACATGTGATCATGATGATCTTCTTGCGCCAGCGCGGCCAGAGCGCCAGCCTGTTTGGCGGTAAATTTTTCCAGCAATAACGACATCTGGCCACCACAACATTGCCCCATATCAGGGCCAAGAATAACGGTCATATGCTGGCGTTGCCAATCATCATCATCACTTGCCAGCATCTTGCGGGCGCGCGCCATCACATCAAATTCCAATGCGCCGCCGCCAATTGTCTGCCAAATACCGGTCATTGTGACCAGCATTTGCGAGCCATGATCGCGCGGTGATGATCCCTTGGTCGCGGTGACCGTGACAAGCACAATATCCTGCCCATCATCAAGACAAGCCAAGGCGTTGGCAAGCCAGCTATTTGCATGTATCCCCATCGGCACCATATCAGACAAAATTTGCCCCCAGCCGGTTTGCCGTCAATAACAGCCGTTCAGCCGTTGCGGGTGCATCAAGCGCCGGATAGGCAGCGCCTTTTACCCCGGCAAGCGCATCTGACAGAGCAAGCCAACTGCTAATTCCAAGCATCAGCGGCGGCTCGCCAACAGCCTTTGACTTATGGATCGTATCTTCGCTATTTTCGCCATCAGCGTAAAAAGCGACCCGCCAATCAATTGGCCGGTCCGAACAGGCCGGAATCTTATAGGTTGATGGCGCATGGGTTTGAAGGCGTCCTGCTGCATCCCAAACCAGTTCTTCGGTTGTCAGCCAGCCAACACCCTGCAAAAAACCGCCTTCAATCTGACCCATATCAATGGCCGGATTGATCGATTTTCCAACATCATGCAACAGATCAGCGCGAAGCAGACGATTTTCACCCGTCAGCAAATCGACAATCACTTCCGACACGGCCGCACCATAGGCAAAATAATAAAAGGGGCGACCATGCATCCGGTCTTTGTCCCAGCTTAATTTCGGCGTCGCATAAAAACCGGTTGCCGACAAAGAGACACGCCCGAGATAGGCACGTTTTACCGCATCGGCAAATGCCATGCTGTCGGTGCCAATATGAACCTGACCATTGGCAAAAACCACCTCGGCCTGATCGGTTTGATATTCATCTGCCAGAAAGGCGGCAATCCGGCCTTTGATGGTTTGCGCTGCCCGCATCGCCGCCATGCCATTCAGGTCAGTTCCTGACGATGCCGCTGTTGCCGATGTATTTGGCACTTTGCCCGTTGTTGTTGCGGTGATTTTGACAAGGTCAACATCAATCTGAAATTCATGTGCAACAATTTGCGCTATCTTTGTGTAAAGCCCCTGTCCCATTTCGGTGCCACCATGATTGAGGTGAACCGATCCGTCATTATAGACATGGATCAATGATCCGGCCTGATTCAAAAATGTTGTATTAAAGGAAATGCCAAATTTCACTGGCGTCAGGGCAATGCCGCGTTTGACATATTGATTGGCAGCGTTAAAGGCGGCAATTGCCGCACGGCGCGCCACATAATCAGATGTTTTGACAAGTTCATCAACGATGGGCTGGATCACACAATCTTCGACCGTTTGCCCATAGGGTGTGATGCCAAATTTAGCCGCTCCTTTATCCGGATAGAAATTTTTCCGCCGCACTTCTAATGGATCAAGCCCAAGATAATGCGCCACCTCATCCATCACCCGTTCAATGCCAAGCATGCCCTGCGGCCCACCAAAACCACGAAACGCCGTATTGGATTGGGTATGGGTCAAACAGCAGTAATTGGTGATTTTCATATGCGGAATATCATAGGCATTGTCGGCATGACACATGGCCCGCGCCGCAATGCCAGCCGATAAATCCCACGACATGCCACAGCGCAACGCCTGTTCAAATTCAACCGCAAGAACATGGCCATCACCATCAAAACCGACATGGTAATCAATCCGGCAATCATGGCGTTTGCCGGTCAGCATGAAATCATCATCACGATCATAAATTGTTTTCGCCGGTTGACCGGTTAAATAGGCGGCAAGCGCCGCTGTCATCGCAGGTAAATTGCCCTGACTTTCCTTGCCGCCGAACGCCCCGCCCATGCGCCGCGTTTCAACCGTTACCGCATGATTGGCAAGCCCCAGCATTTTGGCTGTTTTATGCTGGATTTCGCTTGGATGCTGAGTTGAGCAAAATAGCTGTATCTCACCATCTTCGCCCGGAATAGCCAATGCCGCCTGTCCTTCAAGATAGAAATGTTCCTGCCCGCCAGCGCAAACACGGCCGCGCAATGCGTGCGGTGCGGCGGTGAGGGCAGTTTGCACATCGCCTTTAATCATCTCGCTTGGGCTGGCAAGCCATGATTTGGCTTGCATCGCCGCATCAATTGTTAAAATGGCTGGCAAAGGGTCATACTCAATGACCGCAAGCCCGATTGCCGCGCGGGCTGCCGCCATATCAACCGCCGCAATGGCAAATAGCGATTGTCCAACATAGCAAACTTCATCAACCGCAAAAACAGGATCATCATGTATCACTGGCCCGCAATCATTCACCCCGGGAATATCAGCCGCCGTCATGACCGCAACGATACCCGGGGCTGCGGCCACAGCCGATAAATCCATGCGGGTGATTTTGGCATGGGCATGCGCACTTTGCCCAATCAAGACAGTTAGGCAATTTGCCGGTGTTGCCATATCATCAACATAAACAGCACGACCCGATACATGCTTTACCGCACTATCATGATGTTTCGATTGGCGGATATCGCCATCAATGCCAGATGATGTCAAGACCAGCCCTCCAACCCCGCTGCAAGATCGGCACCAGCAAGCCGCATCTGCCGCGATGCGGTTAGGTCTAGCCCATATTTGATAAGCAGATTCTGCGAGGTTAAAAGCCGGTATTCGGCCGAACCACGCATATCAGAAAGCGGGGTGAAATCATCCCTCAAAGCCGCAGCCGCAGCTTTGAAATGCACCATATCAAGCGGTTTTCCGGCAAGTTTCGCTTCGGCATGACTTGCGCGTTTTGGAATGCCAGCCATGCCACCAAAGGCCAAACAAACATCGGTGATAACGCCATCATCAAGATGCAAATTTGCGGCCAGCATCACTGCCGAAATATCCTGATCAAACCGTTTGGATATTTTATAGCATCGCAAATGCGGTGCTGGCCCCTGCGGCACCAGAATCGCCGATAAAAATTCGCCACTTAGCCGATCTTGCTTGCCATAATCCAAAAAGAAATTTTCTAGATCGAGAATACGGGTCTTGTTGGCCTTGGTCAGCTCGATTTTGCTAGCAAGCGCCATTAGCACTGGCGGTAAGTCGCCAATCGGTGAGGCATTGGCAATATTACCACAAACCGTACCACTGCTGCGAACCTGAAGCGCACCAAAGCGCCGCAGCAATTCGGCGCATTCGGGCAAATCATCGGCAATGTGATGCAGAAATTGCTGATGCGTCACCGCTGGCCCAATCCGCATAAAATCGCCGTCGGTTTCAATTTGGTCAAAACCGGCAACACGCCCCGTCCAGATAAATGTGCCAAGCTTGCGATGCTGTTTTGTCACCCAAAGCCCAATATCGGTTGCGCCGCCAACAATGGTTGCATCCGCCTCTTTGGCGTAGATTTTTGCAAAGCTGGTAAGGGTGGCAGGGGCAATAAATTGTGTGGTTGCATCACCAAGACAGATATCGTCTTGGTGGTCTTTTGCCGACGATAGCGCCGCCAGCATCGCCGCCTCATTTGCCATATCAGTTTTGGCCATATCGCCGTCCCTGCCGTGATCAAGCATGCTGGCAGCATCAACAATCGGGCGATAGCCCGTGCAGCGGCATAGATTGCCAGCAAGGGTCGTATCCACCTCATTTGCTGATAGCCCGCGGCCATTTTGCCACGCGGCATAAAGCGACATCACAAATCCAGGCGTGCAAAATCCGCATTGTGACGCATCGGCAGCAACCATCGCGCTTTGCACCGGATGTAATTTGCCATCAGGGCTGGCCAGCCCTTCGACCGTGCGAATGGCGCTTCCATCAATCATGCCAAGAAATAAAATACAGCTATTTACCGGCCGATATTCCAGCCGTCCCATCGCGTCAGGTCGTGCCATCGTTACCGTACAGGCACCGCAATCACCCTCGGCACAGCCTTGTTTGGTGCCGCGAAGATGCGGTTGACCACGCAACCATTCAAGCAATGTCACATCGCCAGCAACATCCCTGACATGCTGTGCCTTACCATTCAGTAAAAAGCGGATTTCACTACGCATAGCGCCTCCGCATTTAGCTGCCCCGATAAGTCGAATAGCCGTATGCGGACAGAAGTAACGGAACGTGATAATGCTGCGTTGGATCATTGATGCCAAAATTAATCACAACATCATCAAGAAACGGAATTTCGGGAAGGTCATCACCGCTTCGGCGCAGATATGCCGCCACCTTAAACAGCAATTGATATCGTCCTTTTTGCAATGCGTCACCATCCAGCAAAGGCGCATCACAGCGACCATCATCATTGGTTTTGGTGGTTTTCATCAGCACTGGCACATCGCCATCAAGGCGAAACAGATCAATCGACAGATCTGATGCCGGACTGCCACGAGCTGTATCTAGAACATGTGTTGTTAAGCGGCCCATAAGCCATTTCCCCCTTTTGCATAAACCGCCCGAAAAGGAACATCTAACGATGGCAGTTATGCATTGTTATTGCAAATCAAATTGGACATTTAATAGAATCCTGTCAATATGGCGCTGCGCCGGTTTTGACCGGCTTGGTTACTGTTTAAACCGGATAATTATGACGATCAAACCTGCACCGCATCGCTTATCACGCGCCGATTTTATCGCGGCCTTTGGCGGTATTTACGAGCATTCACCATGGGTGGCCGAAAGGCTGTTTGACGCTGGCCTTAGCGCGCATGATGCCAATCCGGCCAATCTGGCAAGACGCATGGCCGAAATTGTAGATGCCGCCGGATATGACAAACAGATGGCTCTTTTATGCGCCCATCCCGAACTTGCTGGAAAGCTGGCCATTGCCGGATCATTAACAGCTGAGTCAACCGCCGAACAGGCAAGTGCCAAACTTGATCAATGCAACGCCGAAGAATTTGCCGCCTTTCAAGATTTGAACGACCGTTATGGCAAAAAATTCGGCCATCCCTTTATCATCGCTGTTCGCGGTCTTGATCGCGCCACCATTTTGGCGGCCTTTGGCAAACGCGTTGCGCATTCGGCCGAAACCGAATTTGCCACTGCGCTTGGCGAAGTGCATAAAATTGCGCGGCTTCGGCTAGAACAATTATCGGCCGAGTAACCACATCGCCGCCGGCAGATATGATTTTCCCTCAAAAAGCCCTGCCATAAAGACTGGGGCTATGTTTTGGGGCCTATGTTTTGGGGCCTTCAATTTAGAGCCTGCGATTTATTTGGTTTCGCTGCCTGAATGAAAGTTAAAGACAGCGCCGTCTTTAATCCCGCTTGGCCAGCGTGCTGTCACGGTTTTCAGCTTGGTATAGAAACGCACGCCTTCCATGCCATGGATCGAATGATCGCCAAACATCGAGGCTTTCCATCCACCAAAGCTATGATAGGCAACCGGCACCGGAATTGGCACATTCACGCCAACCATGCCAACATTCACATTATTGGCAAATTCACGCGCTGCATCACCATCACGGGTGAAAATCGCCGTTCCATTTCCATATTCATGTGTCATCACCAGATTGACCGCTTCTTCATAGGTTTTTGGCCGCAGAACCGAAAGAACCGGCCCAAAAATTTCATCACGATAAACCGACATATCCGCAGTTACATGGTCAAGAAGCGTGCCACCAACGAAAAAGCCGTCTTCATAGCCTTGCAATGACAAGCCACGACCATCAACAACCACCGTGGCACCATCAGCCTCGCCCTGATTGATATAATCGGTCACGCGCTCTTTTGACTCGCGCGTAATCACAGGCCCCATTTCAACACCGGGTTCGTCATATTGGCCAATTTTCAAAGCGCGCACCTTTGGTGCCAAGGCCGAAACAAACCGGTCAGCCGTATCGTCACCAACCGCAAGCACAGCCGATATCGCCATGCAACGTTCGCCTGCCGACCCATAGGCCGCACCCATTGCCGCATCAACCGCCTGACCCATATCGGCGTCAGGCATGATGATCATATGGTTTTTGGCACCGCAAAGCGCCTGAACGCGCTTGCCATTCGCGCATCCACGGCCATAGATATATTTGCCAATCGCGGTTGAACCAACAAAGCTGATTGCCGCCACATCAGGATTATCAAGAAGCGCGTCAACCGCTTCCTTATCGCCATTAACAACATTCATACAACCATCGGGCAATCCAGCTTCGCTGAGCAACTGCGCCAGATAAAGCGGTGCGGCTGGGTCGCGTTCGGAAGGCTTTAAAATAAATGTGTTGCCGCAGGCAAGCGCCATTGGGAACATCCACATCGGCACCATTGCAGGAAAATTAAATGGCGTGATTCCCGCCACAACACCAACCGGCTGGCGAAGCGAATAGCTGTCAACCGCACCGGCGACCTGTGCTGAATATTCACCTTTCAGCAAATGCGGAATACCACAGGCAAATTCGACCACTTCAAGACCGCGCGATACCTCACCTTTGGCATCATCTAATGTCTTGCCATGCTGGGTTGAAATCAGCTCGGCGATCCGGTCAAGATTTTTAATGATCAATTCACGGAATTTGAACATGACTTGGGCGCGTTTTGCCGGCGGTGTATTGGCCCAACCGGGCAAGGCCGCCTTGGCGACAGCAACCGCCGCGTCAATTTCGGCAGCACTGGCCAACGGCACTGATGACGTAACCGCGCCTGTTGCTGGATTGTAGACATTCTGCGACCGGCCACTTGTACCCGCCGATGTTGCGCCTTTGATAAAATGCATATCCGTCATTGCTGCCTCGTTTAGCCCCTGCTTGCGCAGATGGCTCTTTATTGATGTTTGTTTGAAAATATCAGCCCTAGACTACGCCTTTTTTGCACAAAGGCAAGACAGGCCAACGCTGGTTTAGGCCGAATATCACCACCGATCAAAGGTAAGGGATTTTTCGGTTTTTGAAAAACAAAGCTTGGCCTTGGCAAGATTGATTGTATAAGAAGTTATGGAGATTTGGGTATTATTTGCCGTCGCCGCTGCCGCAACACAGGCACTTCGTACGGCGGTACAACGACGCATGGTTGCGCCGCTTGGCAGCTATGGCGCCGCCTATATCCGGTTTTCCTATGCCTGTCCAATCGCATGGCTTTGTGTTTTTTCCTTCATCAGCATGACTGGCGCAAAGCTTGCCGGACTTCCATTTACTTTTTGGGCCTGGATCAATATCGCCGCGCTGACGCAGGTTATTTTCACGATTCTTCTGGTTCAACTTTTTAGCCATAGGTCTTTTGCTGCAGCCGTTGCCTTTTCAAAAACTGAAGTTTTGCAAACAGCGATTTTTGAGGCGCTGATTTTAGGCGTTGTTGTGACCGTCCAAACCGGTTTTGCCATTGCGCTTGGTGTGTTTGCAACAGTGATGCTGGCACTTGTCAAATCCAATTTATCCTTTGGCAATATCCGCCAAAGCATTATGAGCCGCCAAATGGCAATCGGCCTTGCGGCAGGTGCTTTCCTTGGATTTTGCACCGTTTCCTATGGCGCCGCGATGCAGGCGATGATTGGCGGCAGCCTACTTAGCAATGCAATCTATGCCGCCGCGATTGGGGTAACAATTCAGGCAGTATGTTTTGGTGCCTATCTGTATGTCGCCAAACGCCGTGAATTTATCGCCAGCTTTGTCGAATGGCGCGGCGGGGCGATGGCTGGGGTTTGGGCTGCCATTTGCAGCATTTGCTGGTTTGCCGCTTTTTTGAACCATGAAGTTGCGCCGGTTCGCGCTGTCGGGCAGGTCGAACTGCTGTTCAGCATCGGTTTTTCGGTGCTTTATTTCAAAGAACGTGTCAGCCGCCTAGAGCTTGCGGCAATGGCGCTTTTGGCGCTGTCAATTGTCATGGTGTTGATGGATTAGAACAATTTTTACCATCGGCAGAAACTGCGCTCAGCTGTCCCGCCTTCCTGATTGACAAGCCTTTCGCGCAACCTTAATAATGTTGTTCGTTTTCGCCCGCCCGGACGGGCTTAACCCTGCAAGGCCACCGCGGCCACACCCCCATTCACCAACTTTGAGAGTGCTGTTCTCGTGGAAAAATTCCTGTCATCTATCGGTATTTCTGACGTTCAAACCATTGTTCACAACCCGTCATATGATCAGCTTTATGAAGACGAGCTTCAGCCCGGACTTGAAGGCTTTGCCCGCGGCTATCTAACCGAACTTGGTGCCGTTAATGTGTTAACTGGCGAATATACTGGCCGATCACCAAAAGATAAATTTATCGTCATGGATGACACCACTCGCGACAGCTATTGGTGGAATGGGAATGGCACCAAAAATGACAATAAACCCATTGATACGGCTGTCTGGAATGATCTGAAAGCACTTGCTGCCAAGCAGCTAAGCGGTAAAAAACTGTATATTGTTGACGGGTTTTGCGGTGCCAATAAAGACACATGCATGAAAGTGCGCTTTGTCATGGAAGTGGCATGGCAGGCGCATTTTGTGAAAAATATGTTTATTAGGCCAAGCGACGAAGAGCTTGCCGATTTTACCCCTGATTTCACCGTGATAAATGCCTCGATGACAACCAATCCAGATTGGGAACGTCACGGCATGAATTCGCCAACCTTTGTTGCCTTTAACCTAACCGAGCGTATGCAGCTTATTGGCGGCAGCTGGTATGGCGGCGAAATGAAAAAAGGACTTTTCTCGGTGATGAATTACCTTTTGCCGCAAAAAGGCATTGCCTCAATGCATTGTTCAGCAAATTCTGGTGCGAATGGCGATGTGGCACTTTTCTTTGGCTTGTCAGGAACCGGCAAAACCACCCTGTCGGCCTCGTCAAACCGCAGCCTGATTGGTGATGATGAACATGGCTGGGATGATGATGGCATTTTCAATTTTGAAGGTGGTTGTTACGCCAAGACAAGTGATCTGAGCGAGGCCAGCGAGCCAGAAATCTATCGGGCAATCCGCCGCGATGCGCTGTTGGAAAATGTGATGGTGGATGCTGATGGCAAAATCGATTTCAGCGATACCAGCCTGACCCTTAACACCCGCGTTTCCTATCCAATCTATCACATTGACAATATTGTTCGTCCGGTCTCTAAGGCTGGTCATGCAAAACATGTGCTGTTTTTGACAGCCGATGCCTTTGGCGTTTTGCCGCCTGTTTCGATTCTTGACGATGCCGCAACGCAATATCATTTCCTGTCTGGTTTCACCGCTAAAATGGCCGGAATGGAACGCGGCATGACCGAACATCAACCAACCTTTTCGGCCTGTTTTGGCGCGGCCTTCCTAACGCTTCACCCAACCAAATATGCCGAAGTATTGAATAAGCGCATGCATGATGCAGGTGCCAAAGCCTATTTGATCAATACAGGCTGGAACGGTCAGGGAAAGCGCATCTCGCTGGCTAATACGCGGGCATTGATCAATGCCATTTTTGATGGCGAATTGGATGATGCCGAAACCGAAACCTTGCCAATCTTTAATTTGCAAATGCCAAAAGCCTTGGCCGGACTGGACAGTTCGGTTCTGGATCCGCGGTCAAGCTATGATAACCCGGCTGAATGGGAAAAGCGCGCCCGCCATCTAGGTGGTCTGTTTGTCGATAATTTCGAGAAATTCACCGATACTGATGCTGGAAAGGCACTTGTTGCCGCAGGGCCGCAGATCGACTAATCCAGCGCAAATAAAATCCCAAAACAAAAGACGCTGGCCTGAAACCAGCGTCTTTTTTATGCGTTATCCAGCGACAGAACAGCGCCGCTATAAAAAGCTGTTAATCGTTTCGATCAGGGCAGCATTGATTTGCCGCGGCCCTTTGTTAAGCCGGTTTTTATGACGTCTTGCACCAGGCATGCGAACACCATCAATGGCAGTCATTTTCTGCATAAAGCCTTCAACATGATCCTGCCAGCCATCACCGGCAACCACCGTTGGCGATAAGCCGATGATCATTTCACCACCGCGTGGTGGGCCACCGTCCTTATTGTCGGTTTCGCGGGCTTCAAAACTGAACTGCTCGCCCGTCATGCCCGCGGCAAGCAATTCAACCATCAGCGCAATCGCCGATCCTTTATAGCCGCCAAATGGCAATAGAACGCCTTTGGCAATCGCTGCCGGATCAGTGGTTAGCTGGCCATTTTCATCAAGTCCTGTTCCAAGCGGCACTTCACGGCCATCACGAGCGGCAATCTGCACATCGCCCATCGCCATTGACGCTGTTGCCATATCATAGACAACCGGATCATGACCCGGACGCGGCCACGCAAATGACAATGGATTGGTGCCAAATAAGGCCTCTTTCGATCCTGCTGGTGCCACCGCTGGCATATAGGCCGTACAAGCTATACCAACCAGACCACGATCGGCCAGATATTCGGTTTCCGGCCAAAGCGCAGCAAAATGATGAACCCCTACAAGCGATAAAGCACCAATGCCAATTTGGTTTGTCGCCTCGACAAGAACGGGCAGCCCAACCGATTGCGCTAATGGCGCAAAACAGCCATGACCATCAACCTGAATTACCGCAGGGGTAATGTGTTTGATTGTTGGTTTGGCTTTGCCATCAACCTTGCCACTGCGAAGCGCTTTGACATAGCCAGGAACACGAAACAATCCATGCGAATGTGACCCGTCACGTTCAGCACGGCTGATGATATCAGCCAGCGCTTCCGCATTTGCCACATCACATCCATTTGCCAGCATGACCTTTTTTGCAATGTCATAAATGGCATCAAGGCCAAGTTCTTGCGTACTCATTTGTATCTTGGCCCTTCATCACCTCGGTCTGGACGTGCCATCGCAGCAATGGCGTTAACCATGCTGATCTTGCCAATCGTCTTGCCATCATCACCAATCACGACACCGCTGTCCTTGCCGGCATTCACCAACTGTTGCAACGCATCTTCAAGCGGCGTTTTAATGCCCATTTTCGGTCCAGTTGCCCGATCAGCTTTTTCCATGATCGTTCGCACTTCGAGAACGCGCCCCCGATTAATATCTTTGATAAAGTCAGAGATATAATCATCGGCAGGTTTCATGATGATCGATTGTGGATCACCCTGCTGGATCACCTCACCATCACGCAGGATTGAAATTTCATCCCCAATCCGCAAAGCTTCATCAAGGTCATGCGTGATAAAGACAATGGTTTTATGCAATTCTTCTTGAAGATCGAGAAGGATGTTCTGCATATCGGTTCGGATCAATGGATCAAGTGCCGAAAAGGCTTCGTCCATCAGCAGGATTTCCGCATCGGTTGCCAGCGCGCGGGCAAGGCCGACACGCTGTTGCATTCCACCCGATAGCTGCGCTGGAAAATGCTGTTCAAAACCAGCAAGGCCAACACGGTCAATCCAGCGCTGGCTTCGTTCGGTTGCTTCACCCTCACCGATGCCCTGAATGCTGAGGCCATATGCCACATTCTGCGACACTGTTCGATGCGGCAAAAGCCCAAAACGCTGAAACACCATTGATGCTTTGTGGCGCCGGAAGTCACGCAGCTCCTCGATCGACATTGCCATCACATTATCACCATCGACAATGACTTCGCCTTCGGTTGGTTCGATCAAACGGTTAATATGCCGGATCAAGGTCGACTTCCCCGAACCGGACAATCCCATAATCACCTGAATCCGTTTTGACTTGATTTTGATATTAATATCGCGAAGGCCAAGAACATGACCATGTTGATCGAGCAAATCTTGTTTACTAAAACCGGCATGAACATGCTTCATGGCCGCTTCAGGATTGCTGCCAAAAACCTTATAAAGATTCCGAATTTCAATTTTGGTATCAGTCATTGCCGTGTCCCTTGCGATAAGCCTGCAAACGCTGGCCATATTTCTGCGAAACACGGTCAAAGATGATGGCAATAGCAACAATGGCCAAGCCGTTCATCAAACCAAGCGCAAGATACTGGTTCGAAACCGCCTGCAAAACCGGAACCCCAAGACCACGAACACCGATCATTGAGGCAATCACAACCATCGCAAGCGCCATCATAATTGTCTGGTTCACACCAGCAAATATATTCGGCAGCGCTAACGGGATCTGAACCCCCCAAAGCCGTTGTTTGTAATTGGCACCGAAAGCATCAGCCGCCTCCAACACTTCTTCATCAACAAGCCGGATGCCAAGATTGGTCAGGCGCACAATTGGTGGGGCAGCATAAATACATACCGCAATCAGCCCAGGCACCTTACCAATGCCCAAAAGCATCACGACAGGGATCAGATAAACAAAGCTTGGTATAGTCTGCATTACATCAAGAATAGGGGTGATAATTGATTGAACGCGGTTTGATTTGGCCATCCAAATCCCAAGAGGAATGCCTACGCCGATACAAACTAAAGTGGCCACCGAAATTATAGCTAATGTGGCCATGGTGTTTTCCCACATGCCAAAATAGCCAATAATTATGAAACAAATAACTGACCCTAGAACCAGTTTCCAGCTCCGTGAGCCAAGCCAAGCCAGCCCAGCGATTACTAAAAGAATAATTGGCCAAGGCGAATTAATTAACAGTCTCTCGAACCAAATCATGAATTGCAATAAAGGGTCAAAAAAGTTTTCTATACCCTCACCGTAGGCGCGCGAGAAGCTACGAAATCCAAAATCGACAGCCTTCTTAAAATCACGCAAATCACCACGGCCTAGCTCAGGAAACTCGCTAAAAAATTCCATAACACTACCTTTTTGTGAAAAAAACGCCTGCCGACAAAAACCGGCAGGCGATATGTTGACACACTAACAAGTGATCCTACAGGCCCGCTTTGACCTTCTTAGCAACATCTGCGCTAACCCAGTTAGTCCAGACATCAGCGTGCTTAGTCAAGAACTCGATGGCAGCATCTTCACCAGTTGCCTGCTGGTCAGCCATGTAAGCCAAAGTCGCGTTCATTACAGGACCAGGAAAAATACGCTTTGCAAAGTAGTCGCCAGCCGGACCCACACGCTTTTTGAAGCTATCTGTGATTACAGTATGAACCTCTGACTTTGTCCATGCTGATGGCTTTGGATTTGCACATTCCTGTTCTGGTTTGACGATGCAACTGTCCCAATTTTCGCTACCCGCAAATGGAATACCAAAGTCGAGCATTGACAGGCTGTATTTACCAACAACTGATGTTGGCGACCAGTAATATCCAAACCAGTTCTCACCCCGATCCGACGCTTTTGCGATTGACGCATCGAGACCAGCCGCTGAACCTGGATCAACCAGACGCCAGCCTTTTTTCTCCATTTCAAAGGCACGGAATAAGTTTGCATTTGCCAGCTGACAGCCCCAACCCGACGGACATGTATGGAAGCCCCCTTTTGATGGGTCTTCAGGGTGCGGAAACAGGTCCGGACGATTCAGAACATCGACAACAGTTTTTAGCTCTGGGTGCTTCTTCATGGTATGCGGTAGCAACCACCAGCCTTCTCCCAACCCAGTAATCGGCCCTTCTGAAACAGTATGGAGACGCCCCTCGGCTTTTGCAGCATCCAGCGGGGTGGCAACAGCATTGACCCACAGCTCACCGGCTACATCTGGTTGGCCTTTTTCATTCATTGAAGTAAAGGTTGGCATTGTATCGCCAGGTACGATGTCTACCTTACAGCCATAACCGGACTCAAGAATTATCTTATCCACATTGGCCATCAGCTGTGCCGAAGCCCAGTTCATTTCAGCAATCGAGACAGTACCACATGCCGCAGACGCCTGCCCAGAGACCCCTAACATGGTTCCCACAGCTACTGCTGACGCAATAAGTAATTTTCTCATCATAACCCTCCCAAGGATTTTATTGAATTGTTTTTCTGGTAAAATAGGACGGCACCCCGACTATTTTGTTATGTTCAGCATGCGACATTTCTTGCATCAATAACAGCCTTTTTTTATTTAATTCTGCAAAACGGCACCTTTTGAACTTACCGTTTCTAGATCATTTCATACCTCAGTGTCTGTATTCAGGATCTTCATCATCCAAGATTCTTCGAATTGCAGCGAGGTGCTGATCAACTGTTTGATCCTGGACTTCCCATTGTTTTGCAGTTTTCTCAGCAATTTCATTCGACAGGACAGACAGCTCTAACCCAGACCCTTTTGCAGTTAAATAAGTCCGACAAGCTCGCTCGTAATAATAGGCTAAATCAAAAGCAAGTGCTGGCGATTCGGCAACGGTCATAAAACCGTGATTGCCCATCATCACTAGCCGTTTATTGCCAAGAATGGTTGATAGCCTTTCGGCCTCGTCATCCAGCCCCATGCCATCAAACCCGGAATCCACCGCAACACGGTTAAAGAAACGGCAACTGGTTTGATCTACCGGCAGCAAAGTTGGGTCTTTGAGTGCGCTGAGCGCAGTGGCATAATGCGAATGCAAATGCACGATACAGCGCGCCTGGGGATTATTACGATGCATTGCACCATGAATCCACCATGCGGTTGGATCAACCTTTTGCCCATAATCAGACGGCGTTTTACGTGCATCAAGAAGCAGTAGATCACTTGCCCGCATTTTGGAAAAATGCACGCCATAAGGATTCATCAAAAACTGCTGGCCGTCATCCGATATGGCATAGGAAAAATGATTGGCAATGCCTTCATGCATCGACTCGCGTGCCGTCCAGCGAAAAATTGCCGCAAGATCACGGCGTGCCTCATCAATATCAACAATGATTTCAGACATGATTACCCCCAATCGCCGCCGCCAAACGGCATCAAAACTCACCATCTGATCAAGCCTGACTGATTCACCGGCAAGATCAAATGCTTTTTTAAATTCTTTGGACTATGTTAGGCATCGAAGGAAACAAAGTCATCCCTTGTGTCGACCGGTAAATTGGCCGACCAAAAAGGCGGAGGAATCGCGCATGCAAATCTGTCAGTCACTCATTGGCGGCAAGCCCGTAAAAAGCAATCTGCCAATCATCGAAAAGCGGTATCCGGCAACAGGCGAAGTGATTGCCCATATCGAACCGGCAAGCGATGCAATGCTGGATGAAGCTGTTGCGATTGCCAGCCAAGCCCAGATTTCATGGGCCAAAACCGATGCATTTGACCGCGCCAAAATTCTGCATAAAGCTGCCAATCTGATGCGCGAGGCAAATGACGAATTAGCGCATCTTGAAGTGCGTGATGTTGGCAAGGTCTTTAGCGAAGCTGTCAGCGGCGATGTGCCATCAGGAACCGATGCGTTTGACTATTTTGCCGCCTGTATCACCGCGCAAAATGGTGATTTCAACAAATGGGACAAGGCCATTGGCTATAGCGTGCGGGTGCCGCTTGGGGTTTGCGCTGGCATTGGCGCATGGAATTATCCAATGCAGATTGCCTGCTGGAAATCAGCACCAGCATTAGCCGCAGGCAATGCCTTCATTCTAAAGCCATCCGAAGAAACCCCCTTTGTGGCGCATAAAGTTGCCGAATTGCTGCAAGCCGCCGGTCTTCCTGACGGCTTGTTCCAGATCATTCATGGTGATCGCGATATTGGCGCAGCTTTGTGCGCACATCCGGGCATTGCCAAAATATCACTAACCGGCGGTGTTGAAACAGGGCGGCTGATCATGGCGCAATCGGCGCAATCACTCAAAAAAATCACCCTAGAGCTTGGTGGAAAATCGCCTTTGCTGGTGTTTGAAGATTGCGATTTTGACCTTGCCGTCCAGACCGCGCTTGATGCGAATTTCTACACTGGTGGCGAGGTTTGCTCGAACGCCACGCGGGTGTTTGTCCAGCGTAGCATCGCCGATGATTTCATCGCCGCCATGACTGCCAGCACCGAGGCCATGCGGGTTGGCGATCCAATGGCAAGCGATATACAGATGGGCGCGCTGATCTCAGGTCGGCATCTTGCCAAGGTTCTCGATTACGTCAAAATTGGCGTGAGTGAAGGCGCAACAATCGCAACAGGCGGCAACGCGCTACAGCCACAAGGCTTTGAAAATGGTTATTTCATGCAGCCGACCATCTTGACCAATTGCCATGATGATATGCGGGTTGTCCGCGAAGAAATTTTTGGACCGGTCATGTCGGTTCTGATCTTTGATGATGAAGATGAAGCCATCCGCCGTGCCAACAGCACCAATTTTGGTCTTGGTGCTGGTGTGATGACACAGGATCTGGCGCGGGCGCACCGCGTTGCCGATGCGCTTGAATCCGGCAATGTCTGGGTGAACAGCTATAATCTGTTACCACCGGGTCTGCCATTTGGTGGGGCGAAACATTCCGGTTTTGGCCGTGAAAATAGCGCCTATACACTTGATGCCTACAGCGAAATCAAATCGGTTTATATTCAGCTGTAAATCGGTTTTGGGCGATGGCGGGATGATCTGCAACATCATGCAATCCGCCATGGCTAACCAAAGATCAGCCAAAATATTCAATGGCAAAATCAGCAAGACATGTTTATGGTCTGTCCATTCGAAAATCACAGGGTTTGGGTAAGAAAAAATGCGATATGTTGTGACAGGTGGCTGCGGCTTTATCGGCGCTCACGTTGTTAATCTTTTACAGTCCAAAGGCAAGAAAGTTGCGATTGTCGATAAGATTACCAACCGGAAAACGATCGACAGCGCATTTCTGAACGAGGGCGCACAACATTTCTACATGGATATCAGCGATCCGCAACTGATGGAAAAGGCCTTATTGCCTGATGATGTGGTCATTCATCTTGCCGCCCAATCGCATGTTGATGTGTCTTTCAAAAACCCCGTTTCGACAACCATTTCCAATGTTGTTGGCATTCATAGCCTGCTTGCCGCCTGCGTCAAAAAAGGTGTGAAAAAACTAATCGTCATGAGCACTGACGAAGTTTATGGATCAACCGATGAGATTGTCGATGTTCGCCTGCTTGATCCGGCCAACCCCTATAGCGCATCCAAAGCCGCCGCCGACATGATTGTCAGCGCCTATCAAAAGATGCACCCCGAATTAACAATTACGACGCTGCGATCAAACAATATTGCTGGCCCGGGTCAGTTCATAAATAACATCATTCCCCGCTTTTCGGTTCTTGGCCTGCTTGACCGGAAATTCACCCTGCATGGCGATGGGTCGGCGCGCCGGCGCTATCTATGGGTCAAGGATGCGGCGATGGCGATCTATCTTTTGGCGGAACATGCCACCAAAAGCCATATTTATCATATTGGCCATGACCAGTCATTTTCCAACCTCGAGGTGGCCGAGAAAATTGGTAGTTATCTAAAGCTGGAAGATTATATCTCATTTGAAAAAGACCGTCTGATCAATGACACGATCTATCCTGCTGATAGTCTGGATATGCTTCGCGATTTCGATTGGAAGCCAACGCGCGATCTTGACGATTTCCTGCCTGAAACAATTGAATGGTATCGAACACATCTCGATCATTTTCGCGATCTGGTTTAATCGGCTCATGGCCAAGAATCTGCCAGTGGACAGGTTCAGTATCAGCGCCGGTGACGGGCAGCCGGTTCACCGTCAGGCGAAAAGTAACCACCGTCAGGCCAACAGCAAAGAGTGGCGCAATCCATGAAAATTCTTCACATCATTGCTGGGGCAAAACAGGGCGGCGCCGAATCCTGTGCCGTTGATACGATCCGCGCACTTGCTGCCGCTGGCATTGAACAAATTGTGATTTGCCGCCCACATCTGGCCTTTTTGAAATTGGTGGATGATTGCAATCTTGAGCATCATTTTTTGAGCTTTCACCCGATGTTGAAATGGGTTCAAAAGGCCAAAATCAACGCCATCATAAAGCGTGAAAAGCCCGATCTGGTGCATTCTTGGATGAATCGCGCTGCCAGCTTTACGCCAAAACAAACCCAAATGCCGGTGCTTGGCTGGTTTGGCGGCTATTATGATTTGAAATATTACCAATCCTGTGATTTTCATATGGGCGTCACCAAAGATATTGTCGCGCATATCGGCGCCGCCACCAATCAGCCAGACAAGGCCTATGTCGGGCATGTCTTTGGCACATTGGAACCAATGGGCGAGATCAAAAGATCGGACTATGGCATTTCCGAGGCGTCAAAAGTTGTTTTATTGCTGTCGCGAATGCATTGGAAAAAAGGTGTTGATCTTTTGATCGACGCGGCGGCAAAAATGGATGATGAGGTGGTCTTTCTACTTGCCGGAGACGGGCCTGAAATCGACACATATAAAGCGCAGGCAAAGGCTCTAAATCTGGAACATCGGGTCATTTTTGCCGGATGGTGTACCGACCGGCTGGGGCTTTTAGGCATTGCCGATGTGTGTGTTTTGCCATCGCGCTATGAACCTTTCGGGATTGTCATTGCCGAATCATGGTTTGCCAATGTCCCGCTTGTTGCCACCAAGGCCGCGGGGGCCAAACATTATGTCCATGATGAACAGGATGGCTTGCTTGTCGAAATTGATGATTGTGACGGGCTGGTAATAGCCCTTGACCGTGCGCTGAACGACAAGTCCCTTCGCGCCAAGCTCGTTAAGGGCGGGCAGGAAACCTATGAAAAGCTGTTCAGCCGCGATTCAGTCATTGCGACCCTAATCGAATCCTACAATGACATGATCAAGCGATACGCCAAGGACAAAGCAGCCAGCACCGACAAGCCTAATTAATCTCGGGAAGCGGCAGCGCCGTTGTATATTTGATTTCTTCCATCGCAAATGACGAGCTGACATCGGTTAGCTGCACATTGGCAATCAGCTTGCGATAAAAAGTGTCATAGGTCGCCATATCCGGAACCACAACCCGAAGCAAATAATCGACCTCGCCACTCATCCGGTAAAATTCGACAACTTCCGGCATATCAGCAACCATACTGGCAAAATCCTGCAACCATTCGGCATTATGCTGATCCGTCCGAACGGCAACAAATACCGACATGCCAACACCAATTTTCTGTGGGTCAAGCAAGGCAACGCGTTTGCGGATCAAGCCAGTTTCTTCCATCCGTTGAATCCGGCGCCAGCACGGCGTTACCGACAGCCCAACTTTGCGCGCGATATCGGCAACCGGCTGGGCGACATTGACCTGCAATTGAGCAAGAATCTCTTTATCTATCTGATCCATGGCAGTTTCTGCTTTCATCTCCTTGACAGCCTTATAAGCGGCAGCCAAACTTTGAAGGGCGTTTACCGAGCTGAGAATAGTTATTTTTCTAAAAAACAAAAGCTTTTCCAAAATATTTTGCGTGATTCATTCCATTTTCTCAAAACTACGACAAATTTTACTAACCCAAACTAATGTTTTAGAAATTTTCTCTAGTGTCACAAATCTTGGTGATGATCATCATCACGATGGCAGGAGCGCCGCCAAGCACGCGCTGATTGATCGGTTGCAATCTTGATCGTCTATCGGCAATATCGCCTGCATGAAACAGCGTCAATTATCATTGATAACAAGTCTGAACTGGCAGGATTACGAATTGCTGGATAGCGGCAATTTGCGGAAATTCGAACGGTTTGGTCAGCATCGTTTCATTCGCCCCGAACCACAGGCCATGTGGCAACCGCGACTTGGCGAGGATGATTGGGTTGCTGATGGCGTTTTTGTCCCCGGCAAG
>ENA-OQVM01001576-OQVM01001576.1-marine-metagenome-genome-assembly--contig:-NODE-1576-length-29719-cov-10.365933_pt1 | contig 29719 bp, 26 predicted proteins | sample MGYA00237776_ERZ505498 | MGnify/ENA primary metagenome ERZ505498 (study PRJEB26159, sample SAMN06265151) | marine metagenome | isolation source: Helgoland LTER site | place: Germany:Helgoland, sampling...
TTCGCCACGTTGCCCGCGAGCAGTTCCGCGCGGCCTGATTGCATCTTCAGCGCGGTGGTGTGGCCATTGAGTACATTATCGATCCAATTCACTGTGAACCCCTCTCGGGCTTTGTCTTCGTTGCCTATCTCTAACGCAACCACCGTGCCAGAATTTTTTATTTCGTAAAAACAATCACTTAGCGACATTACGGCGCTGCGGCAATACGCCTTAAGGCAATTCTTGCCGGTTTTTCCAGCGCATTTGCCGGTAACCGTCAAAAATTTGGTGCTCGATCAAAGGCCCTAGAATTCGACCCGAGCAACGCGGCAAAGCGCACGCTTTTGGGGTCTTGAATGGCCTTACAGATCGGTCGCTCTGTGACAGAAACGAGATGGTCTGCCGCCGCTTTCGTCTATGACGCGCTCTTATGACGTGCTCTGCAATCGACGCCCAAACAGATCATGGCCAGGTCATCATCCAAGGATCGCTTTGGCTAACGAGCTCGTTGCCGCGCAGGATCAGCAGCTGATGACCGCTCTCAGATCGGGTCAACCGGATCGCTTTCTATCGACAGTGTTCTGCCGGATGACCGATAATGGGCTTGGGGCTATTTACACAAGGACTCCTTCTTACACAACGACTCCTTCTCGGCACCGCGGTCGCCTGCGAAGGCTATGGCTTATAGGATCCACGGCGCCTTGCGACATTTACTGGTCGCTTTGGCTTGGCGACAACGGCAGTTTTGTTTTTTAGTCAGGGGTTACCCACAACCTCGCGAGTCGAACGCAAGCCCACGCGTTTACTAAAAGAGACCGCGCAAGATGTCATGCTGCGCGGCCAGCACCATCGTGGTTCGCATGGCTTTTGACGAGAACCCCGACCCTTTCGGTCTTTGAACGCTGACACAAGGCTTATCCTAGGGCCTGGGATCTCAGTTTTTGGTTTTTGGTCTTCGGTTTTCATTCATGACGCCTGATCGTTTAGCCCTCTCGGGCTTTGGCATTCGACCTCACCCGCGGAAGCGAAGTCTGTCGAGCCGGGGCACTGATAATCCGCCAAAGCCCAAGCTACGCGCGCTCCACCCCTGCCCTAGCCATGTGATTTAGGCGACTCATGACCCAAGCCAGACTGGCCCGCCTCGCGCGAGTGATAGCTGCAAGCCGTTAAACCCGAGTTCACGGTCCTCAAAAAGCATCCACCCGTTCGCCGAATGTCCGCCAAAATGCGAAGGCAGCGCCGCAATCTATTAGGTTGGCATGCAAATTGTATTGATATAGATCAGTTTGGAGACCTTTGCAGGACAACAAGCTCAGCGAAAAATTAATTAATTGTTTTATTTCAACAGGTTAACGACATGAAAACGATCGATTCAGGTCAGACGCAGACAATCAACAACAAACGCTTCGTCAAAACATTGACGCGCTTTCTGGTTTTGGCAACCGCAGCGGCCACGTTTTCGCCAAGCTACGGCAATCGCACCGGCTTTGAATCTCGCGATTCGATTTTTGCTGCCGCCCAAGAGGGGGTCATGCGATTACCCGAGATCAGCGCCTTGTCGAACCCGCAGATAAGCGGCAGCAAACTCGATAATCGGGTTCGGCTGGCCGCCTGTCCAGGCCCGCTGATTGCAGAGCCTGCCAATCGATCCTTTCGAGGCGGCCGACTGACCATGAAAGTCTCTTGTGAGACCCAAATCTCCTGGTCGATTTATGTACCGGTCACGGTGACCTCGGACATCACAGTAGTGAGAGTCAATCGAAGCCTCGCCCGGGGTTCTATTTTAAACGAGCGAGATCTACAGGAACTGATCGTGCAACGTGCGCCAGGACATTTACCGATCATTAATCATCTTGAAGAAGCCATCGGCACGGCGCTAAAACGACCCTTAAGGGAAGGCACAGAGCTCCAGCACAGCATGCTTGAGGCCCCCGTCATCATTAAGCGGGGCGAGCAAACCGTGATCGAGGCGGGAAATGATCAGTTTATGGTCCGTATGACCGGCAAAGCGCTGCAGGATGGCGCCATTGGCGAGCAGATTCGGGTCCAAAATATCGCCTCAAAACGCACGATTCAAGGCGAAGTTCAGGCAAATGGCAGCGTTGCTGTCTTGCAATGGTAAAAAAAACTAAAGTTTTATGAAATAATGTCGATAACAACGGTACGCCTAGAAATCTTTTGGCGGCGCAACGATAGGAATGACTTGAAATGGCCATAGAAATTAAGCCAACTCAGACTGGGGTCACCCAGTCGCTGATGCAAAAGCCCCTCAAGGCTGAGGCGGCGGCAGATGCAACCAATCGTACTACGGGGACCGATACGGTCACCGTGACCAGTGCAGCGGAAGACCTAATTGAAATGGAAAAGAAGCTTTCAAACCTGTCCGGCTCTGATGAAGCGCGCGTTGCTTCAATTAAGGAGCAGGTGCAGAACGGATCTTTCCAAATCGATGTGGCAAAAATTGCAGAGAAACTGATCCAACAGGAACAGGAACTGCTTTAACCTGAAGTATCGGCGCCCCTATCATCAGGAGTGCCTTATGAACCAATTTGAACCCCATCAGTTTCGAACTGCACTGGCGAATCTACTGTCGGCGCAACAATCCTTGCTGGCAACGCTTGACGCTCGTATCCAAGATGAGCGTGCGGCGCTAAATAATCGCCAAAGTGAAATGCTGTTTAAGCTTGCGAATGAAAAACAAACGCTGATGGCCGATCTTGAGAAATATCTCCAGCAGAGTAAAACGGTTGTGGAGCATTTGAGGAAAGAAATGCCTCAAGCGAGCACTCGAGAAATCTTCGAGTGGTGTGATCCCTCTGGCGCGCTGGATCAACTGCGCCTGGAAGTGATGACGCTCACCGATGCGTGTTTAAGCAACAATCAGCACAACGGCATTCAGGTTCGCCGGCAGGCGCATCAGGTTCACCGCGCCCTGACGACGCTGCGCGGTGAAGACACGCAAATGACCGGTTACGGCGCTAAGGGCGAGAACTTTCAGGGTCATAAGGCCCGTAGCCTCGGCAAAGCTTAATGGGTTAAGCGCCGTCAGAAAGCGTTCAAGTTCTGGCGGCCGAATGCTCGACCTTGAAAGCGACGGGCCATTACTTGGGGCATAGTGCTAGATGAGCAACCTCATTTTCGCCCCTGCAGAACTTTAATATGATTTAAACAAAGCCAACTATATCGACTTATAAATACAAGTAAGCGCTAACTTATTGCCTCTAGACCACACCAATTTGCCGTGAATAATGCCAGCGTTTTCGTGATTCGCCGGATCGATTCGATACTGACCCGCTCATTAAAACCATGAATATTATCCGAGTGCGGCCCGTACACAAGACAAGGCGTGTCGGCATAGAGCGCAAAGACCCGAGCGTCCAGATAGGCCAGCGACGTGATTTCAGGCAGGGCTGTTTGCATCACTGACTCGTGCACCGTGGCCAATAACGCCTCGGCATCGCTACCGGGCGCGAGCTCATAACCCTCGGTCAGGAACCCATTAAATTCAACCTCCGGCGGATTGTTCGACAAAAATAGGTGCTGGCCCGCCGCGCGCTGCAGAAAATCCTCGATTGCGCGTGCCTGCGCTTTGGCGTCCTCACCGGGATAAATGCCGGTTCTCACATCGAAAGTGCACCAAGCCGGGACCGAACTCGCCCAATCGCCGCCTTCAATTTTACCGACATTGACGTTAATCGGCTTTTCAAAGTCAGCAAACCGCGGGAATTCTGATTTCTTGGCGTTGCGTTCCGCCTCGAAAGTCTTCAAGGCTTGCATCAAATAAGCTGCCGCATCGATGGCATTGGCGCCACTGCTGGCTGAGGCCACATGCACCGGGTAGCCCCGCACGTGCACCCGAAACCAGATCACGCCCACATTGGCGCGAACCAAGGCCTCGCCCACCGGCTCCGGAATAATCGCGGCATCCGCCTGGTAACCCCGGACCAACGCCGACAGCGCGCCATTGCCCGTACACTCTTCTTCGGTTACCGATTGCACATAAACCGGTGCGGCGGGCTGAAACCCGGCGCGCGCCAGCGCATCCAGCGCAAACAGGTTCGCTGCAAGCCCCGCCTTCATATCACCCGCACCGCGACCATATAGCCAATCGCCCTCCCGATGGGGCTCAAAGGGCGGCGCATCCCACAAGGTTTTGGGGCCCGTTGGCACCACATCGACATGCCCGTTTAGAATCAAGGACCGCCCGACTTGCTGCCTAGGCCGGTGGGTTGCGACCACGTTAATGGCCTGATCGTAATCGTGGGCGATCGGGGAAAACCCCGGATGGTGCGCGATATCATCCGCCTCAATACGCCAGCGATCGACCGAGTAACCGCGCGCGCGATAGGCCTCGAACAAGAAATCCTGGCAGGTGCCTTCTTGCCCTCGGGTTGAGGGAAAGCGAACCAATGCTTCGGTGAACTGCAATTGGGCCTCGAAGGCCGCGTCGACCGATTGTAATATCGCGTCGCGCCGCGCGCTCGATAACGTTGGCATACCGGCAACCCCCTCGATCAAGACTATTTTTTGAACTTATAGGTAATGCCAGAAGAATACCGCAAATTTTGCGCATCAACGCCCGATAAGGGATTACTGTCGTTATCAAAGGCAACCGTTAGGTCCATCGAAAAAGCCTGCGTTAACTGGGTTTCAAATTTAATCATCGCAATGCTTCTTAAATCGCTCGGGTCAGAAAATTTCGGCTGGACATAGGCCGACAGACTCAAGGTCGATGCATTGGCCAGGCTCAGCGGAATCTCCGCAGTCAAATACACATTCGCTCGATAGTTCGTCTCGGTGGTTGCTAAATCCACGAACCGCTCGCGCTCTGCAAAGCCGCCAAGCCCCAGCAGTACCCGGCGACGATCTGGGCTCAGCGTTTCAAACCGATAGCCGACCCCCAATAAATGACGCGCATCCAGCTTTTGAAATCGATCCTGCTGGGTTTGTAAAAAGCCCTCGACACCGGACCGACCGGTGAGGGCTCTGACATACCGAGCGTGCAAAAAGCGATTATCGGCCGTATCTGCCCCGCCCGAGTCTGCTTTAGCATAGCTTCCGATTAACAAGATTGTTTGATCTTCGCGCCGCCACAGTTGGTGCCCTTCCAGGGAGAAGGACTGCCGAGAATCATTGCCACTGGCGCCACTAAAATCGACCGAGACCACGCTCAGCGTCGCGGCCTCGGGCGCCGCATAATACTCGTCATGCACATCGACAATCCCGAGCGCCGTTAGGGGCAAAAATGATAACCCTAACAACAGACAACTCGCGGAGCGTTTGGATCGCAAGCTAAAGCTTACCGAAGGGAGAAAAATCATTGTGGACACTCGATTTAATTCGCCGCATTTTGACGGGATGATGCGCCAGACGCAAACTCTGGCTGCATACCCAGATGACTTTAAAGCACGTATGATGCGATCACACTTCGCTCGAGCCAAGCATGTCAAACCCCTCACCAAATCAAGTCGATTTCTCAACCAAGCTGTATTACGGTTTTGGGGCGGTTGCCAACGGCGCGACGGCTAATGGGTTTAACTACCTGCTCTTATTTTACTACAGTCAAGTCATTGGCCTGCGAGCCGATCTGGTTTCACTCGGCATCCTCATTGCACTCGTGTTTGATGCAGTCTCGGACCCCATGGTTGGGTATATCTCGGATAACTTTCAGTCTCGTCTGGGCCGCAGGCATCCGTTTATGTACGGCGCCGGCGTCCCGGTTGCTGCGGCTTACTTTTTTCTGTGGTCACCACCGGATCTGCCGGAAACCCAACTGTTTTTGTATTTCGTTGGGATGAGCGTACTCATCCGAACCCTCATTACCTTTTATGAAATCCCCGCGACGGCACTCGTTGCCGAGCTCACAGACAACTACGACGAGCGCACCAAGCTCATGAGTTTTCGCTACTTCTTTGCCTGGTGGGGCGGCCTGACCATGGCGGTCTTAAACTACTTAGTCTTTTTGCCTGAGGAAAAGGGCGGACTGGAATACATTCAAGGCTGGCAGAACTACGGACTCACCGCCTCGATCATTATCTTTATCTCGATCTTCGTGTCTGCTGCAGGCACTCACCGGCATATTCCCAATTTAAAGCAGCCGCCACCCAAAACAGCGTTCAGTTTTCAGAAAACGGTCGGCGAGCTCAAAGAAACGCTTTCGAACCGCTCCTTCTTTGCGCTGTTTATCTCGGCCTTGTTTATGGCGGTGGCGTCCGGCGTTTCAACCTCGCTCAGCATTTATTTTTCTCGCCACTTTTGGGAGCTCACGAGCAGTCAAATTGGCTACATGAACCTGCCTTATTTCTTGTCCGCACTGATCGCGTTGGGGGTTGCGCCTTGGATCTCAACCAAACTCGGCAAAAAACGCGGCGGCATGCTCACCCTTGCCATCTCGTTTGGCATGGCGCCGATGCCCTATATCCTTCGGCTGCTGGGTTGGTTTCCAGAAAATGGTACCGACGCCTTGTTCTGGACGCTGGTGGTATTTAACGCCCTTGAGGTCACGCTGATTATTATTGCCGCCTCTTTGGTCGCCGCAATGATTGCCGATATTGTCGAGGACAGTGAGGTTAAAACCGGTCGCCGCTCCGAAGGCATTTTCTTTGCGGCCAACAGCTTTGCGCAGAAGGCCGTGAACGGTCTTGGGGTCGTTGTGGCCGGACAGATTTTAGCCATAATCCAATTTCCAACCCAGGCGAAGCCCGGCGAAGTGCCAGAAAGCACCATAGCCGATCTTGCGATCTACTACATTCCGGTGATCTTCTTCTTTTACATTTTGGCGCTGGCAGTTTTGTCGTTGTACAAGATTAATCGCGCGGGACACGAGGCCAATCTCAGGCAACTTGCAGACTCACAAAACCCTTGAGGGCCGCTGGCAAGGCTCATTATCCCGTGGGCGGAAAATCAAAGGGCTCTGGTGACCTGATCGATCTTGACTGCTAAACGCCGCCGTGACTGCGATTCATTACAGCGTGTTCGCGGCGTTGGGCCACGCCAGCGTCATGCTCTTTTGCTGCGCCGACCGCGTTCGTTGCGATGAGCTCGCGAGCAGTGCGGGCCCTAAAGTCAAGAATCGCCTTTGAAGCGATTCAAAAATCCAAAATACACTGACTTTCACGCCGCCAAGCGTTAATTGCCTTATAATCGGCCTTGCCGCGATGCCGTGGCGTGCAGGCTTTGAGCGCCCAACAGACTCAACACAAACAATGGCGCCGGGTTTAAACCCGCCCAATAGGAAACCAACCCGATGCAATCTGATTCTTCCAGTCGATTTTTGATGGCGAATGCCGACCTTCGCGGTTACCTGCTGCAGCTCAATGAGACTTATGCCGACAGCCTCAGTGCAACGGATTACCCGCTGCCCATCCGAATTTTGTTGGGAGAGTTTCTTGCTGCCGCGGCCTTGTTGTCAGAAACCATTAAATTCAAAGGTCGGCTGCTGCTGCAGGTCAAGGGCCTTGAAAAAATTACCCTGCTGGCGGCCGAAGCCAGCAGCGAGCGCAGTCTGCGCTGCGTCGCCCGGTTTCAGGATTTATCCGATGGTGACGCCCCAGATTTTGAAGCGTTGCTCGGCGATGGCACGCTGGTCGTCACGATCGAGCCCGAGCATGGCGAGCGCTACCAAAGCTTGGTGCCGTTAACCGCGCCCAATCTTGCGCAATGCCTCGAGTTTTACTTTGGGCAATCGGATCAGCTTGGCACCCAGATTATGCTGCATTCCGATGGCGAGACCGCAACCGGATTCCTTCTGCAGCAGTTACCCGCCCAGTTGGAAACAGATAAGACCAAACGAGCAGATCAGTGGCAGCACTTTAGTATTCTTGCCGGAACCCTCACCCACGCCGAGCAAATCGCACTTTCGGAAGCCGCTCTTTTAAAACGTTTATTCGTTGAAGATGCCGTCGAGTTGTTCCCACCCAAAGCACTCCGGTTTGCCTGCACCTGCAGCCGCACCCGGATGGCGAATGCCCTAATTGCCTTAGGAGAAGCCGAGCTGCAAAGCTTACTGGCCGAGCAAACCGAGCTGACCTTGAATTGCGAGTTCTGCGGCGCGCAGTATGAACTCGATGGCGAGGCTATTGCCGCCGAAGCCCGAGGCGACCGGCCCGCGCACTGACCCGCGAAAACCTAAAAAAACCTTCAACCAATGCGACCGCCTATGCTGATTAACACTCAGCAAGCATGCAGGCGCCAGCACTCAAGCCCGTCGCCCGATTTAATTCAGTTTTCGCTCCGTTCGAAGGAACACAAAGAAACAGGCCGTCGCGACCGCCGACAAAAGATGCCAAATACCATGGGCTTGAATCAATGAATCTGGATTGCACCAAGGATGCGCGGGCTTGCCCGTTTGCCAAATGGCAAACGCCAACAAGTAGCTGCCCATGCCCATAAAAAACCAAGGCCAGTAATTGCGTCGACCCGATGGCGCATGTGGGGCTAGAAGACCTGGCACCCAGAACAGCACGACCCACCAATACCGAGCGGGCTCATCCCACATTTCAAGTGGCGTGATCCCAAAGATCCCGGCAACCGCGAACCCCACCAGACCTGACAGCCAGCGAAAATGCTGAGCATGAAAGCGGTACAGGACTTCAGAGATCACCCAAAAGGCGATCGACAACCCAAAGAAATCAAGATTAATCCCCAAACCCCAACCGTAAACGGCGCGGCCAACCCCGTAGACCAGGACAAGCCCCGAATAAATGCTCAGCAACCGGATGCTCGTCCATCGCCCCATTGCCCCGACATTGATCAACCACGGGATTAGGATATACATCACCATACTGAGATTATCGGCCCAACCGCCCCACCCGGTATGGGTGCCGTGCATGAGCAAAGACCCCGGACCAAGCCAGATCGCAGCACCGGCATACAAAATCGCCACCGGGCTGTGGCCAAACATGAGGCCTTGCCGGCCAGCCCGCACATCACCGCCTAAACACCAGAGCATCCATAACCCTGCCACCATAAAGCCCAGGTTGCTCAGCGCATTCACCGGCTCATGAAAGAGCCCAGGCTGAACCCGCTCACACCATCGGGAGACCTCACCAACCGCTTGCTCAACCGCCGCCGGCGTGCCCCAACCATTCCAACCCACAATGGTGTAGCCCACAAAAAAGAGGACGCTTGCGAGCAAGCCAAATTGAAATGGCCGATAGGCACTGGCGGGGGTATTCATAACGTCCTAATTCCGGTTAAGCACGAGTCGATGAGTTTCTCGAAGACGGCACAGAAATGGAAGGGGTTATGGGCTCGGCCTAAGGCATCGTCCTCGACCAACACCCAGGAAAACACGCGGATGCAGAACCCGCCGCACCTTTTATACCAAAGGCCAAGGCCGAGAATGCAGTAGGCCACGCTTCATAGCGCGGGCGGCAAGGATCCGCGTTTTCGAAAAACCCACTCCGAAAGCTAGCGCGCTTACGCGTAGGCGTCTTTCAACAGCAGATCCTCTCGCAGGGTTTTGGAGGCCAAATAATAATGCAGCGCAGACCAAATGTTGCCGCCCACCGCAAGAACGAGCAGCGAATAGCGAATGGAATCAACCCCATAGTCTGCTGAAAAATAATCACTCAGCATGCCCGCAAACACCGGCCCCAAGCCCAAGCCAATCAAATTCAAGACAAACAATAGGATCGCCGAGGCAGTCGCGCGCATCTGAGGCGGCACCAGGGTCTGGGTCATACCGAAGGTTGGACCCAAATACATCGGGCCAAGAATCGCGCCCGGCACCGCCAAAATGAGCGCCATCACCGGATCTTGGGTCGTGTAAAAAAAGACCGCAAACGGCACCGATAAAAAGGTCGCAACCCCTGGGAACAACATATACCAGCGTTGGTCTTTCTGGCCGAACCGGTCACCCAAATAGCCCCCCAAAAAGGTGCCAATGACTCCGGTCAAACCGATTAAAAACAGATAGCTTGAGGTTTCGGCCAGGCCGTAACCATGAATGCGCATGAAAAACGACGGCATAAACAACGCCACGCCATAGCCCACAAACGCGTGCAGCGAGCCGGCAAAGGATAGATGCCGAAATGAGCGCAAGCCCCACATAAACCGGATGGTTTCTTTTAACGGGATTTGCACTTCAGGTACTTTCTGCTGCGCAACAGGACGATGTAAGCCGCGCACCGGCTCGCGAATGGTTAAGTAAACAACCAAGGACAAGATAATACCGGGGCAACCGACCAGCAAGAAAGCCAGCCGCCAGCCATAATACTCACCGATCCAGCCGCCCGCTAAGGTGCCGATCGCACCCCCGATGGGGATGCCCATCGCGTAGATGGCCAAGGCCGTGGCCCGTTTATTTTCTGGAAAATAATCAGAAATCATCGAATGGATTGGCGGCGAACACCCGGCCTCACCAATCCCAACCCCGACTCGCGCGAGCAGCAAACCGCCAAAGGATTTGGCGGTACTGGTCATCATCGTCATCCCGCTCCAAATCAGAATCGCAAGGGCTACGATATTTTTACGAACGCCCACATCGGCCCAGCGCGCAATCGGGATTCCCGCAATGGTGTAAAACAAGGCAAAGGCAATGCCGCCTAGCAATCCCAGCTGGGTATCACTTAAATCAATCTCTTCTTTAATCGGCTCAATCAAAATCGAGAAGATCTGCCGATCCACAAAATTAACGATATAAATCAGCAAGAACATGCCTAAGGCATACCTTAAATAACCTTTGCTGTACCCCGTCTCTGAGGCGACTTCGGCATCACTTTCATTTGAATTCATCGATCGGTTTCCTTTAACGCCTTAACCTCAATAATCTATAACCTTGGCCTTGCCTTTTTAACCGCTCGCTTACAAGGGCGGGCGATTAAAATACGATCTGTCACTTGTCTGCTACCACCTCAAAGAGCCAAACGTCACCCTCACCCACCATGGCTAATATCGCATCATCACTTGCGTCTTCTGAACCCAGCCCATATTTTTTTGAAAATTTTCGCATGACGGCCGGCACCACGGGCTCGTCCAATAACCGCTTGAGTCGCTGCGGATAAATCGCGCCGTCCACCCGAATCAGGATGGCGTTATTCTCAACAATATGCCCCGGCCACTGTTTCCAAATCTTGCCGACAAGGGTGTTCATATAACCGCTGACAAAATAGAGTTTTTGCTCGACGACCACTAACCAGATCGTTCGAGCGGTTGCAGGCGCCATGGTTTGAAACTCAATGACCTCTCGCCCGGCTAAAAAGGACCAATCCGACAAACCGCTGCGAACCTCGCCAGAGGAAAAGGCGCCGCCCGACAGCATGCCGTAAGGGCCATCTGCAAACCGCATTGCCACCAAGCCCGACGTGATGATCACGATGACCAAAACGGCAACAACAACCAGCTTTTGGCGTAGCTTCATGGCGCACTTCCTTTTTAGGGCACTCAAAGACAGTATCACACTCGATGGCCGGACTCAGTGCTATTTTGGCTTGATCCAGAGCGCCGCGCACTTGGTCAGCAAGGGTTAAGACTTGATCACGGAAGCCTCCGGCAGCATTTCTTTTGTTCGCAATTTCTGCTTTGATTCGCTCAATAGTTTAACAAGAGCAAACGCCAATGATTGTCCACGGCCAAACGATAGAGAAACACGCTTTTGAGGCAGCAACTGGATGGGTGATCAAGCCAGAAGGCGCCTGCAAGGCAGAAACTTGCATTCCCTTACCTTTCGCAACCGACACCGAAGACCTCCCCGCCGTTGCACTGGCCAATGCAATGAACCTGCCGCTCGTTGAAGAACCCAGAATGGATGTGCTTGCGATCGGACCAGACAGCCTGGGCGGTCGCGCGGTATCCAGTGCCAAAGCGCCCGATCTGTGCCTGCCAGACCTGGATGGCACATTGCATCGATTATCGGACTTTCTAGGGCAAAAAATTATTGTTTATGCCTGGGCGCCCTACTGAGGCTGCGCAAATCACTTGTCCGTGTGGCGAGCATTACGAGACGAAGTTCATCACCTAGGGGTTGAACTGATCACGGTTGGTCTTGATAGTCTCGGGTCCAGCGGCTGTCGAGCGGCCATTGAAGCCGCAGCACCAACCCATCCAGCCCTGATTGATACCCACCATGATGTCGCACGGTTATTTGGCGTCGTCAATATTCCACAATCTATTTGGATTGACGAGCAAGGGATGATCATCCGAGGTGTGACCTCAGCGCCACCGCCGCCTGTTAGTGATGCGGGTGCACCCGCTGGTCCACCACCGGATTTACCCGCCCGCATGATGGACATCATGGGCGAAGCCGCGCACATTGAAAGTGACCCCGCGACCTATCACGCCGCCTTAAAAAACTGGATAACCCACGGCGCTGACAGCCCTTATGCCCTTTCAGCCAGTGAGGTGATTAACCGATCCGGGCCGCAATCGACCGAGCGCGCCTTGGGGCATGCGCATTTTGAGCTGGCCTGTGAGGCGGTTGTGCAGGATCAAAAGGCCATTGCGGTTGAACACTTTCAGGCCGCGCATCGGCTCGTACCCGACAGTTGGACCTACCGTCGTCAGGCCTGGTCTTTGGAGACGGTCGCCGCTGCAGGTCCCTTCGAGCGATTTTGGCAGGGTCCTCATCCCGACCATCCAGAGCAGTGGCCTTATGAAGGCGACTGGTTAAGCGATATTCGTGCGGAAGGCCCAGCTAATTATTATCAGCCTTGGGAGGACTAAGGGGCGCCATTCAATACCGCGCAGACCGCAGAAGAGGGTCCCTATTTTTGAATCCCATTGATTCTGGGCGGCATACGCCGACTCAGCATCTCGGCTGATTGAGCGCTCACGCTTTTTGTGATGTAGTTCAACCCAAACAAAACTGTTGCTCCTAACACAACGCAAGGAAACCACATGACACTCGAAGTCATCGGCGCCGGCTTTGGCCGAACCGGAACCCTCTCGCTCAAATACGCCCTCGAGATGCTCGGCTATCAAAAGTGCTACCACATGATGGAATTGCGAAATCACCCGGATCATCAAGGCCTCTGGCAGGCCGCGCATCGTGGTGACGCCGTCGACTGGCCTGCGCTTTTTTCAGGTTATACGGCAACGGTCGACTGGCCCAGTTGCAACCTCTGGCAGGCACTGAGCGTGGCCTACCCGGATGCCAAAATCATCTTGTCCCTGCGTGATCCTGAGAAGTGGTACGACAGTGTCATGAACACTATCTACGCGTCGTCCAAGGCCCGCTTTGATAGTGATGACCCTGCTAATCAGGCCGCCGGCCAATGGGCTATGGAGATTATTTGGAACCGGGTTTTCGATGGTCGTATGGACGACCGGCAACATGTTATCGAGGTTTTTAACCGGCACAATGACGCCGTTATTAAGACCGTCGAGCCGGCGAAGTTACTGGTCTTTGAGGCGGTGAATGGCTGGCCTGCGCTGTGTGATTTTTTAGGCAAAGACCTTCCCGCCGAGCCCTATCCTCGCGTCAACTCAACCGAAGACTTTAAAAGTATTTGGCACAAGACCTCAGAAAAAGAATAGCGCTAACGCAACATTGACTCCGCTTGAATGAGCTGCGCGCTGCAGCTAAAAAAGCGCAGGATTAACCCTCTGCATACAGCAAACGGGCATCCAAGGGACGCGGTTGTTGCAGGTTTTCACGGCCTGGTGATTACAGTGAGCCTCCAGCATGACGGCGCTGCCTCCGAGTTAGGTTATCTTCGATGAGCGTTAGCACGCGGCCCGTGATCAATCCGCCCCGCCTTTGGGCTCAATAAAAGCATGACTCGCACGGCCGATGGTTGCGACAATGAATGTCGCGGCGGCTGAATTAACCCCTGGCCTTGGTCAATCAAGGGTGTTGGCACGTGATTATCTGGCGTATTCTCAGGAAACAAAACTAAAAAAAGGCGATCACTATGTCAGCAACCGGTCAATGGGCAGTCACCCTGAAATCCCCGATGGGCGCGCAAGATGCAACGCTTTCTCTCACCGAGGAAAACGGCGTGCTGTCTGGCTCGATGGCAGGCCCGCAGGGTGAACAGACCTTTAACGATGGCGCAGTAGACGGCGATGCGCTGACCTTTAACATTGCGATGACACAACCCATGCCAATGACCATTGAGTGCCAAGCCGTGATCTCGGGCGATAGCATTTCAGGGACCGCGAAATTAGGCGCGTTCGGTCAGGCGACCTTCGAAGGGTCTCGCAAGTCTGATTAGAGGGTGGGTCGGGCGCGCGATAGCATCCCTTCATTCGCGCTGCTTGCGCAAACTAACTTAGTGACGCTTGTTTGAGAACCCGCTTTCATTCGAAGCGATGTAATGGTTTTTCGAACGATGAGAAAAGAACGGGCGCCGCGCTGACGCGCGGCACCCGATTCGCCCTAAGGTATTTTCAATGACGGGATACCGACCCGCAGAATAGCCTCAAAAAAAACCGATGGGTTAAGGATGTTTTATGAATCATCAGCAAACACGAATTCGCCAAATATCCCTTACCGGGCTACTTTGCTTCGCAGGCTTTTCTGCGTTCGGTCATGGGGTTGTTCCGAATGTGCCCGCGAGCGAACGAGACATCCACTTTCCTGATGTAAAAGGGTACCAGACCCTGGTTTTGGATCTGCACACCCACTCTGTTTTTTCGGACGGTCATGTTTGGCCAACGATTCGAGTTGCTGAGGCCGAGCGCGATGGGCTGGATGGCATCGCGGTCACGGAGCACCTTGAGTGGCAGCCTCACCTTTTGGATATTCCGCATCCAGATCGAAATAGATCATTTGATCTGGCAACCCAGGCTGCTGAAAAATTAGATCTTTTAATTATTCCTGGCATAGAGATCACCCGTAATGATGAGGCAGGACACATGAATGCCGTCTTCATAAAAGATGCAAACGCTTTGGTGCGGCAACGCGGGGCCGACACTTACCTTCCAGAGCATCAGTTTGCGGATGAGGCGCAAGCCATTGCGTTTGCGAAAGCCGCCTCAGCGGGGGCATTTTCTGAGGCGCATCCAGTTCAGATCGATGGGACTGCTGTCTGGGCGCCTTTTGTTAATAAAGCGGCTTACGTAACCCTCGTTGCTTATGACCTTGCAACAACTCAATCGGCGGCCGAAGTGCTGAAACTGGCGAACGATCAGGGTGCCTTCACCTTCTGGAATCACCCGAAATTCGCAACGCCCAAGGCAGCGCTGGGCGCATTTCACCAAGAACAGGTTCAAGCCGGTCGGCTGCATGGCGTCGAGATAGTGAACGGTGGCCGATTTTACGAAAATGCTTTTAGGCTTGCCCTCAAACACAACCTGACGCTGATTGGCACGTCCGATGTGCACAATTTGATCGACTGGGACTATCACCCTGAAGCCGGTGGGCATCGACCGGTCACACTGGCCTTTGCGGCTGAAAAATCGAATGAAGCCGCAAAAGAAGCCTTGTTTTCTCGTCGAACCGTGGTCTGGTGGCAGAATACGCTAATCGGTCGGCCGCCCGAGCTAAACGCCTTATTGCAAGCAAGCCTGAAAGCAACAAACCCTGTTTGGAAAGGCACTACCGTGCAGGTCACACTCGTCAATGACTCAGACGCAACCTTCCAACTCCGAAACCTGTCCGATTATAGTATTCGCCGGCACGGGCCGGTTATTGAGGTGGCGCCCAACAACACGACCCATATTGAGTTTCAAATCGCGAAAGGATCCAAGGACCTTTTGGTTGAATTTGAAGTGATGAACACGCTCGTTGCGCCAAATACGTTCGCAACCATTCGGTTTGATATTTCAGTACCCGAAGAATAAGCGTTACCCCCGTCTCTGTTTTGACGCGGGGGTATAATTGCTTGTTCTGATTAATCTAGTTGCAGTGGGTCTAATGCTGTTCCGGGCGGATAGTTGTCCGCAATCTGGTACATCCCATCGAAGGTAATCGCTGAGCCCAGCGTCATAATGCCCTGATCGTTAACGTTACCCGTCGTCAGTTGAGCAATCGCGCACCGGTCCGTATTCATTGGCGCTTGCAATACGGTGAGCACGAGCCCATTGGGTCCAGCCTCGATACCCAATTCGGTGAGCGTTGATTTAAGCATCCCGCCGTGTGCTTCGAAGGTGACCGCGCCAGAGAACCGCATCGCTCCCGTCGCACTACCATCCGCTGCGAAAGCGAGATCGCCACCCGGTACTGCGGCAAAACGAAAGGCCCCATCCTCAGCAAGCGTTGCGCCCTCACTCAAGGTGATCGACCCGCCGGCTGCCTCAACGTACGCCTTAAAACTCGCCTTTACACCCCATGTTAATCTGTTAAACGTCATTGCAGCTCCATTGGTTACAAAGCGTAAAGGATGGCCCAACCTGCAACAAATTGCACCTTTGTATCCTCACCTTGCGCCTTGCACGGCAGGGCGTCTTCGATCGAGGCGAACCAATGGGCCAAAAACGCGAAGAACCGGTCGCATTGGGTAAGCCTCAGCACCGTTCGGTATCTCCATCACCCTCTGACGCCCTAGTCAAAGCAGTGTAAGTGCCCCTAGCTTGCCCCCTCAGCGCTGACCAAAGCAGACTTTCTTCACGACCACGCTGCGTTTAAGATCAAGTCAGCTTTGATTTACCACATTCAATATCACGTTTTGAACTGCGTGACGCCGGAGCCGACAATTCGCGCAGGCCAGTACTCAACGCGAGGCAAACCCTGCCGGGCGTATTTTTAAGCTTGCTTGCCGACGCGCGCAAACCGAGTCTCGCAACAACACGAGGAGCACTACATGAAACTTTGGCACTGTCAGGATGCACGATCACTTCGAGCGCTTTGGGCCTTGGAAGAAATGGGCCTGCCTTACGAGCTGGAGGTTATGCCGTTTCCCCCAAGATTCCTTCATGCGGGCTACCTTGAGGTGAATCCGCTGGGCACGGTGCCTTACTTTGTCGATGGCGATCATGCGTTAACCGAGTCATCGGGGATCTGTCACTACCTCGTCGAGCGGTATCAGCAATATGACTTCGGTGTCAGGCCGGAGGCGCCCGAGTACGGCGCCTATCTCAACTGGCTGTATCACAGCGATGCAACCCTTACATTTCCGCAAACGCTCTACCTGAGATACACCCAGCTCGAGCCCGATGAGACCAAGGCACTGGTGGGTGAAGATTATAAGAAGTGGTATCTGGCGCGCTTGCGAATGCTCAATGCCAGGGTCACCGATCATGACTATCTGGTCGCGGATCGGTTTACCATTGCTGACATTGCATGCGGTTACGCGCTGTATCTGGGGGAGAACCTGGGTATTTCGAAAGCCTATAAAGCCCCGACGCAAGCGTACCTTGAACGCCTTAAGGCGCGCCCAGGATTTCAGCAAGCCCAGGTTGCGCAGCAGCGCCCGCCCGCCGCTGGGCAACCCTGACCCGTCTCGCGGCCCAGATGCTCCGTTCTCGATTTCAAGAAGGATTCCATCCGATCGCACAGTATTGTTTTGGGCTTGTTAGACGCCCTCATTCTTTAAAAAACCGCAAGTGGTCGATTACCGATTTAGGCCATTGATGCTGATTTCAAGAACCAAAAGGATTGCACAACTCAAAACCGCCTTGAGGCCGGTCGTGGCGATAGAATACGGATAGCCGCACCTATTCGGCGGTGTGCGGTAAGATACCGGACCCTTCAAGGCATTTTGGTAAGCTTCAGGAAGCCGTAAAAGACCTTGCTCTAACCTCGACTGATTCAGGCGCAATACCCATCATGACCATTTCAGAACCCGGCATTCAACTGATCCAAGGCGCCTCGGCAAGCCAAATCCTTTATACCTGTTTGGCGGCGGCGGTTCAGGCGTACCCTGAGGTCTTTAAAGCGATTCAGTTCCCCAAACAGGCGCGGGATTTTAAGCGTCAGTATGCGGCCGTCCTGCCGCGCTTTGAGGCCGCGCGGATCAACCAGCCAAACCGAGCCGACATCGCGCGACTGCTGGCAGAGACCTTTCAGGCGCATTTGGTCTACCAAAGCGATGAGGGGACCCAGTCGTTACAAGACCATCTGGCAACGCCATCACAAGCACTACCCCTTGAACGCTTACCCAGTAATTGTCAGCCTGGCTGGCAACCCAATCTTCATTTTCTAGACCAAGACTGGGCCGATCTCACACGTCTGGGCGAGGCGCTTTCATCAAAGAACGTCATTTCAAGGGACGCCAAGACCGCTCTGGATTGGCTGACGCAGAACTTGGACAACCCGCAACACGTCGATCTGTCACAACGCAAGGTTGTGATCTTTGGCGCCAGCGCCGAGATGGCGCCGACCACACAATTTAACGCAGCCGGCGCCGAGATACTCTGGCTCGATCTCGCAGCCCCAACGATGCTTGCTGCCTCCGAGCATCGCGGTGGCGGTATTCAATATGTCGCCGACGGCGTCAATTTGCTCACCCAACCCGCTGAGATTCTTGCCACGATCTTGGCATTTGCCGCGGGCGAGCCGCTGGACCTGTGCTTGTACGCGTATGCCCCGGGGCAGGCGCGGGAAATGCGTCTCACCGCCGCGATGAACGCAATCGTGAATGCTTTGCCAGCCCCGCTCATCCGCAGCACGACGCTGCTTCTGTCGCCAACCACAGCGACGCCTTTAGAGGTTCATGATCTCGCGGCGCTGACCGATCGAAAAAATAGTCGCCCGCTCTGGGAGGCATTGCTCGCCCGACTGGGATTACTGGGGCGCGGGGGTGGCGCGGCCCTTCAAGGCGATCAGGGCGCCAGCCGTTCGGTGGTTGGGATTCAAGGCGCAAGCTATCAAGCCGCGCAATATTTGGCAAAGCTCATGACGGCCGAAACCTGGCTGCAACACGGCGCCTTTCCCAATGCCAAAGACGGGCCAATACGCGTGTCCGCCAACACGGCGCCCATTACCCAAACCCGATCCATCGCCCATCCGGTCTTTGATGCGGCCTTTGGCGGCGCGGCAGCGCTTGGCGTGCGCACGTTTACGCCAGTCCAATCGCAGACGTTAAACGGCCTGCTTGCGATACAGGACTGGCTCAATTCGGCCCAACCCGTGCTCGGCAAAATTCGCGTTCACGGCGGCATTCATACCCTGCCTTATCCCATGGATACGGCGCTGCTCGTCGCCGCGGCCATTGGGTTTATCCAGAGACCAAAATTACTCGCCGGTTTATTCAAACGCTAACGCTGGGGCCGACAAAAATTTAGTGCCTCGACGCATTCAGAGACCCGATCGGACTCGGGCACCTTATGACTTTTTGGTTTCGTGGTTTTGGGGTTTCGTGGTTTCGTGGTTTCGTGGTTTCGTGGTTTCGTGGTTTCGTGGTTTCGTGGTTTCGTGGTTTCGTGGTTTCGCAATTAGAGCCGACTGACGCGCGATGGATTTGGTAGACTGAAACTCCCATTCAACGAGTCAATTCCAATGAGCCTATCCTTATCTGCCGTCGTTATGCCAACTTACCAACAGATTCTGCCCGCGGTATTGGGTTATCTTGAAAAAGGGCGCGCCCACTATGAGGCCGCCGGCGAGGACGTCAACGACGCGGTGCAACTCAAGCTCATTGCAGACATGCAGCCCCTGCACTTTCAAATGGTCTCCGTGGTCCATCACTCAATGAATGCTTTAATTAGCACCGAAACGGGTAATGCCGGGCCGCCTGATTTCTCACTCGCCTTTGACTATGCTGGCCTCACCCACCATGTTCAAACCGCACTGGATGCGGTGAATAGCGCAGACCTTGCTGACCTCGATGCGCGCGCCGACAGCCCCGTTGTGTTTCGGATGGGCAGTCGCGAAATGCCGTTCACCGCTACAAATTATTTACTCAGCTTTTCATTGCCTAACTTTTATTTTCACGCCACCACGGGGTATGACCTGCTTCGCATGCACGGCGTGAAACTGAGCAAAATGGATTTTCTTGGCGCAATGCGCATGGGTGGCTAGACGTTCAACCGGAACTGCGGGCTGCCGGTACGGCGCCTGCTGGGCGGCGTCCCGTTTTTAATCAAGGAAGGCCGTTTTTCTTCGGGCCATCTAGAATCGCGCGGCCGCCTCGGGCTCGACAATCACCTCGTTCTCGATGGCCCCCAAACCTTCGATTTCAACCCGAACCCGGTCGCCAGGCACAAGCTGCGCTGGCGGTTGCTGCGCAAACCCGACGCCGCTCGGCGTGCCGGTCAAGATGACGTCACCGGCTTCTAGGGTAAACGCGGTCGAGAGGAATTCGATCAACGCATAGCAATCAAAAATCAGATCATCGGTTCTCGAATCCTGCCGGCGCGCGCCATTCACCCAGGTTTGCAGACGCAGATTGTGGGGGTCGATGCCCTCATCAACGACAATCGAGGGCCCTAAGGGACAATGACTGTCCCAGGACTTGCCCATGGTAAAGGACGGCGGGGTACCTCGCATTTGCCAATCTCGAACGCTCACGTCATTGGCCACGCAATACCCGAGAATCACCTCTTTGGCCTGATCCCGCGTGACGCGCCGGCAGTTTCTCGCAATCACCAAGGCGAGCTCGCCTTCGTAGTCCATGGCTTTGCCTTCCTCAGACCAATAGATCGGACTGTAAGGCCCATTGGCTGAAGTTGACTGCTTGGTAAAGACCAAAGGCACCTCGGGCAGCGCCATATTCGACTCTTCGGCATGAGCTCGGTAGTTCAAACCGATCGCGATGATTTTTGGCGGCCGTTTGATGACGGCCTCTAGGGTGACCGCGGTTAGTGGGAAATGCGGCGAGTGCTCGCTGACGGAAGCCGCAAGCGCAATGGCGCGAGGACCCGCCTGAATCAGCGCTAACATTTCCGATGGCAAGCCCGGACACGCGATTGAGAGATCAATCACCCCATCCTCTTTTAAGATACCGGCTCTGGACCGGTCCGATTCAATGAAAGTAATGAGCTGCATCTTCGTTCGTCCTTACGCCAAAGCATTTGATAAGACTACCGGAACAACTCGAACCCCAACAACTCAAGGGCCCTGAGGACAGTAGGCTAGAAATTCGGTTAATCACTGCTCCCTTAAACAGGACAACCGACTCAGTCTAAATGCACAACCCGGCCGAAGAGATTAGTGACCCTAAAAGACTCGAAAATCACGATATAGCGCAATCTTTCGCTGCAGGTTGCTTACCAGATCCCTTCGGTTTCGACTAACGTGTAGAGGCGTTCCGCCATTGTACGCAGCTCGCCCGCTTTAAAATGGCGATCTAAAACCATTAACTGGTCAACACCAATCTGCCAGCGCAGGGAGAAATAACGAGCCGCTTCTCGCGGAGATCCCGCAACGTTGAAAGGTGCCATGTCGGTTGCAATATTTTCTCCACCAATAAGCCAGAATTTTTCTTGATGGTTTATCGCATTTCTGAGTTGGGCGACCAATATACTACCTGCAAGGCTCCACTCAACTGATGCTTCAATTGCCGCAAATGACACGAGCCCGCTCTCGGTGACTTCACCCATCAAGGCGGTTAACTTTTTCTGTCGCCAGTTTGTAAGATCCATACTCACTTTAATTCTCGATACCAATCCAAAGGGTTAGGACATAAACCAACCGGTCATAGACCATCGTGGTTCTTTTGCAAATGGTGTCACGTAGGTGACTGAATGAATATGTTTTATGTCAAATAATGAGAGCGCATTGAACTGAGGTGTCCATGCATCCTTTACACGACCGCTATGATCGTAAAATTGAAGAAGACCGCCCCAATCAGGATGCCAATGCGGACTCAAGCTGAGCACATAGGCCAGCTCTCGTCGAACATGAGCGACCTCATCCCTATGTCGCGTTATAAAATCTCCTTCCCGAAACCTTGTTAACTGTGCATCGGCGTGGGACACGTCGCGCTTACCCGTAATCCGGCTAACAATATCGATCATTTCCGCAGAGGAGAACAATTCCCCAAGTTCTTTAAGAATTTCAACCCCCTGCCCGTTAGCAACAGGGAGCGCATTTTTAATATACTTTGGCATCACGGTTTCGTACTGGTAGCCGATGCCTCTGGAAGCTAAATCATTACGCTCGGATTCCCGGGCACGTTGCTCCGGAATACTACGGCTTTCACATTCCTGCACAGAAATGGTTTTAGCTTGGCCCTCAGAAAAAAAAGCCTGATAGAGCGGTAACGTTTGATGCAGTAGCGCCCCTGCCACTTTTTCAGCGACATCATCGTCTAGCAAACCCTCGATTCGCACGCGGGAATCCCGACTAAATTCGCGTCTGAGACCCTTTAAATTGAGATTTTTATTAATCATCTTTCGATCTATAGGCAAAAAAAAGGGGCTATAAAGCCCCTTTTCTCGAACGAACGACCCGATTAGAAGCCGTGCTTCAAACGCAGGTAGTAGCTTGAACCAAACATACGATAAGTCGAAGGATCCGTATTCGCATTGAATCCTTGGTCTAAGTATGGCGGTGCTTCATCCGTGATATTGGTAAGACCTAGAGTGATAGACGTCTTGGCGTCTTCACCTAAACGGTAGTCAATCACAACATCATGATAAACCTCAGCATCAATCTGCTGCTGATAGTTATCAAGATAAATACCGAATGTGACATCCGAGGACAATTCACCGATGTATTCAGCTAAATAACTGATGGTCAGATTATTGCGGCTCCAAGATACACTAGCATTCATCTTATCTTCAGCAAAAGCTGAACCAGTGTAACGTCCTACGATGTCGCTCTTGCTATCGCCTGGAAAGCTTTGAAGGTCATAATTATTATTGTGTGACCAAAGCAATGAACCTGCCCATTCTCCGATGTCCGTACTCAAGTTAGCATCAACTTGAAAATCGATACCACTCATCTCGTAGATGGCAGCGTTATAGTTTGTGTTTTCGACAAATGCAATCGAATAATCTGCGCGCCGGTTAACAAAACCACAAGAGCCTGTGTTCCCCGTTACGTAACAATCATTCAGAACGTACTGGACGCCCAATCGAGTGATCGCGTCCTCTAGCTCAACTTGCCAGAAGTCTAGCGTGAAAGACGTTTCCAGATTGCCAAACGTTGGTCGATAAACCACACCTAAAGTAGTCGTTTCACCCGTCTCTGCTATCAGCCCTGGGTTACCACCCACTTTCGAAAGCAACTGAGAATCTAACTGCTCAGATTGTTGCGCACAGCCGGCAGCAGGTGTATCAGCCGCACAAGGATCTTGCGCTGTTGGGAAAGAATCAGACCTTCCACCATAGAGATCGCTAACGGTCGGCGCCCTAAACACTTGGCCCCATGTGCCTCTGAATGCCAATTCATCCGTTACATCCCAACGCAGACCAATCTTCGCAGTCGTGTCATCACCATAGCTTGAGAAGTCATCATAGCGAACACCCAATGAAGCCTCAAAATTATCCGTGATTGGCGCAATAAGCTCAACAAACAAACTGTCGGACTTATAACTTCCATCTGTTGACAAGCCTTTATTACCGGTAACACCGTTGTTTTGCTTGTTAGAGTCCTTGGACAAAGCATATGCCTCGCGACGATACTCATAACCCGCAGCCCATCCAATGGCACCGCCGGCAAGCTCAAAGCCCTCTCCAGTTAAGACAGCGCCCCACTGATCGAGCTCATATCGTGTCGTATCAATCAAATTAATTGACACATAGTCGATCATCTCTTGCGTTACCGAGTATGCGCCACCAAAAAAGTTGAAGGGTACACAGCCTGCAATAAGAGTTGCGTCATCGTTGATATCGCCGTAACAACCCAGGTTACCGTTCGCATCTAATTTAGAAGGCCCCATGGCATTCGATAAATTCGTACCTACGAATTGACCCAGGTCATCATACTTACCGGTGCGACGACCATGGTTGAGAAACACTTCCCAAGACATCGTGTCCGTCACTGAACCCGTTAGCTTCATATCAACCTGAGTCTGATTGATCGCTTGCTCGAACCGACGATTGGTTTCAACCATTCGACGCCGCGCATCCGAGACAGGTACGCCTGCAAGGCCACCTATGTTTTCTAGTGGGTCGCCATCTTCATCAACCGTCCAGTTTACCGCACCATCAAGACCTGCGGCGGTTATGGCTTGCTGTAGGTAATAGTTATCAGGCGATATCCCCGAGTAGCTACGCGCATCATCCACCTCTGCTGCACCAGTACCTACGGTACCAATCGTGCCATTGCCATCTAGATCAAAACCAAATACCGCTTCACGATTCCAGACACCATCGTATGCCGGATCGGTTGGTGAGTTGAAGGGTAATGGCGCCAATTCTTGCGCTGACGATCGGTCGTTAGTTCGGACATTCGCCGTTAATTCTATGTCATCGGTTATGTTGAAACGCAATGATGCGAAGATGTTGGTCTTCTCATAGGGTGTTTGAATGTAGTTGACCGGTGCGTAGTTATAATAGCGACCGTCGTAAGGCGTTATGCCTGAACCATCTTCATTCATGTAAGTACCAAGACCACTGAAGTTTAATCGACCTTCAGGGATTCTAGAACTACCATAGAAGTAACAGCCGCCTTGAGGTGTACCATCATATGGCGCAGCTGGCTGATTCTCACAACCACCGGGGTAAATTACCGTTGGTGATTGAAAGTAGTCCCAAGGCGCATCTGACTGAAACGCTTGCGACTGATCAACAAATTCAGCGCCGAAGGCAATATGCCCTTCATCAAACGCTTTACCTGCGATGAACGAGATAGATTGTTGCTGACCATCCTTCATATCGATGCCATCAGCCGTCAACCCTTCGATCTCGAAGCCTTCGAAGTCTTGCCGAGTGATAACGTTAATGACACCAGCAACTGCATCGGCGCCATAGGCGGCCGCTGCACCATCTTTCAATACCTCAATCCGTTCGATCATGGCACTTGGGATGGTTTGGAAATCTCCGCCATCAACCATTCGAAGCCCGTTCACTAAGTTCAGTGTACGTCCGGCACCCAATCCGCGAAGATCCACTCTTACCGATCCATCACCACCGTTATTTGTTGTCGTACCAATCGGAGATCCCGACATAGAAGGTAATCTCTGAATTAGGTCGCCAACATCGGTCATACCGGTTACCAGAAGATCTTCTCGAGAGATGACCGTCACAGGATTGGCATTATCAAAGTCAGCTTGCTTAATCCTTGACCCAGTCACTACAACTTCTTCAATTGAAGACGCATCTTCTTCGGCAAAACTGTTCGCCCCATAGAATGCCAATCCCGTTGAGACACCCAACGCGACCTTTACCGCCATTGCTAGTCTTTTTTGAACATTATGTTCCATTTGAACTCCCATTTTTAACTTAATTTGTTGACCTTCCGCTGCTATTCCATCCGAACGAGACATCAACACTTCGGCGTTGTTATAGACCCAAAGGAGGTCCTGAGCCGGATTATGCCTCTTTTTACTCTCCGCACAAGCTTTTTTTGCCCCCTTTATGCCCTAGAAATCGTCATTATATGGAAGTGATTACAACCCTTTGAGTCCTGGTTTGAATCGGTTCAGTTTGCCTTAGACTGATTTTGGGCCTTGGGTTCAATTCCAAACACCGCAACGCATACAGCCGGAAACACTTCTGTGGTAACTTCTTTCAGAGCACTTTAAGACTATTTATCTATGAATCTATCCGATTACGATTTTGACCAATTAAGCAAAATGGGAAGAACCGCTTGGCGTTATGGCCAATGGCAAACCTTAGACGCCATTACAATCCAAATGCGATCTCTTGAAAAAGAGAGTGCGGAAATCGAATTTTTATCAGGCCTTGCTAAAAAGCATCTTACGAATCAAATAGAGGCAATTCCTTACTTTGAAAAAGGTCTCCAGATCGAGTCCGCCCGCTATGACTGCGCAATCGAGCTTGCCGCCGCCTATCACGGCGCCAGAGAACCAGAAAAAGCCTATCGACTCATCCAAGCGCACCAAGAACAACTCACCAATAGCCCAATTTATCTCAACATGGCAGCAACGACCTTAGTTGATTTAGGTTTTGCCGATAGCGCCTATCCTCTTTATCAAAGAGCCGTTGAATTACAACCTGACGTCCCACTATTCCAAGCGAACTTAGCTGCTTGCTGCATTTTCGTTGGCGAGGCCGAGCAATCTAAACAAATTTATACCGATCTAGTTACCGCCCAACCTGATCATCAAAGGCATTACTATCAGCTTTCGCGGCTAACGAAAGCCGTTGACAACTCAATGATCGAGCAATTAGTCAAAATTATATCCAAGACTGAAAATTCGCCACAACGCAATATTTTCGCGTATTACGCGCTCGCCAAGCAATACGAAGATCTGGAGCACTGGGATAAAGCGTTTGAATTCTTTACAAAAGCGGGTGACGCAATCACCGAGACACAGAACTATTCAATTGATGATGATATCGCCATTTTAGACACAGCTGCTTTAATCGAGCCTCTGCGGACCGAACGGGTCCCTCAAACAGCTCCAGCCTCAACGACATCTGATGCCGCACACCCGATTTTCATTATCGGTCTTCCCAGAACGGGCACAACGTTGGTCGAGCAGGTTCTTACTGCGCACTCCCAAATTGAGTCATTGGGCGAAACAGATCACTTTGAACACGCCATTATTCAGCTCTCTGGCGCTGAACAATCTAGGATGACTGCCGAGATATTAAATCAAGCCGAACTGATCAGTCCAAAAGCGCTCCGGGAGAAGTACCTTGAGGCAGTCTCTTTTAGGCTTACCGGCAGCCCATTTTTTATTGAGAAAATGCCGTCAAACTTCCAATATCTCCCTCTAATTCTCCGTGCTTTTCCAGAAGCTCGAATCATTTGGGTCTCTAGAAACCCAATAGATGCTTGCTTTTCTATGTTCAAACAACTCTTTACATGGGCTTATCGCTTTTCCTATTCCCTTGACAACCTGAGCCGGTATTATCCTGCCTATCACCGGCTTAAAAAACATTGGCTAACGCAGTTTCAAGATACAGTGACTGAAGTTTCTTACGAAGCGATCACCGCTCACCCCGAGGAGACCATTCGAGCTTTATTCGAAGATCTATCCATTCCCTTTGAACCAGAGGTGCTCAGCTTTAATAAGAAAAAGCTTACCTCTATGACAGCGAGCGCACTGCAAGTAAGAGAAGCGATTTCGACTAAGTCTGTTGGCCGATGGGAAAAATATCAATCCCATCTTGAAAAGCTCCGCGGACTTGAGGCCCTCAACTAATATTTTTATCCGCGCAGAGTGCGTAGCCTAAGCTGTCCTTTGAGCCGTTCTTGAGTTCAGCAGCAGTTTGGATACTAAAACCATTGTCCATCAAGGACTCCTGAACAGCCAAAAAGTCATTGCGGGTCAGCGCCGCATCCACCATTGCTTGAGCCCGCGCCAAGAAGCCACCCCACTCTATTACAATCGACTTCAACCAAGCCCCCTCAGCCGAAAGATTTTCAACACCCTCAGCAGATACCATCTTTTTAAGGTTTATTTGGATGTAGGAAAGGAAATCAGCTCCTAACGAGACAGACTTTCCTTCACCGACATCCAACTGCTGAGAAAGAGCGGCCAAATCACTAAGAGAGATCAACTGGCCAGATAACGGCGCATCGTCCCAGCCGTCAAGAACGTGACTTAATCGCTCAAAAAACTCGCTCTGAGCCGCTTCCCCCAGTTGGCGATATGTGGCTTCAAAGTCTCTGTAGATGATGCTGTCAACCTTGTGAATCAACATACAAAGTCGACCGCGAGGCTTTATGATTGAACATATTGAGTCCAAAATATTTTCCTTGGCGTATTCAAAACCAAATTGACTGACTACGGCATCGCAAGCCCCCTCTGCCAAGGGTATTGCCTCTAGAGTCGCCTGAACGCCCTGAGACTGATTCATGACAGCAGACATTTTGAGCGCCTCCCAGGAATAATCTAAGGATATCCAGACACCCATTTGTTTTGAATGCAGCCGCAAGGCCCTCTCCAACGCCCCATTTCCACTTGCTAATTCAAGCACCAACTTATCTTCGCGATAGTCCGCTGAAAGCGCTTTAGCGAAGAAGCGCGCCGCTTCTGGGATAACGCTCGGCGATTCGAACTTTCCAGACTCGAGCATTAAGCGCCAAAAACCTTGCCAAGGCGCGATACTAGAACTCATTGATCCAAGCTTCATAAACCACCTATTTTTCTGATAATCTCTACCCTAAATCTTAACTTAAATCCTCTTGGAGCCCTCCGTGATGGCATATCATTTGATCATTGTGCTTGCCTTATTCTTGGTTTGCAGCAGCGAGCCAATTCAGGCAAATCAAGACCAGAGCCAAAGTATTTCCAACTTTGTTGCAGCATCGGTTATCCAAGACATAAAGATTTCACCTGATGGCCGTCACCTTGCGCTGTTAACGCCGCTTGAGGGACGCAACGTCCTAACGATCGTCAAGACAGCCTCACTTGAACCCGTTAACGTTCTTCGATTTGGCTCTACGAAGCAGGTCGGGGAGTTTTATTGGGCAAACAACGATCGTGTCATTCTTAGATTAGACTACTTCGTTTCTTGGTATGCGGCCCCCACTTCCGCCGGAGAATGGTATGCCGTAAATCTGGATGGTAAAAAGCAGGAAAACATCTTTGGTTTTAGATCTTCTAAAGGCACCAGTTCGAAAATCAAGACCCATGCTGCTGGGGACTTTCGCTCATACGGCACGCTCGTTGACATTTTAAAAGATGACAAACGAAATATTCTTATGAGCGCAACGCCTTTTTCGCGGACAGGCGATAAACAAGGAAAGCTTTTTAAAGTTAACATTTACAATGGCCGTTCAAAACTCATTGACACGTCGCCTGTTGAAAATGCAACTTATGGTACTGATTTAAAAGGAAACGTCCGATTCGTCGTGGGCGAAACAAAAGCACTTCAGAAAGAAATTTATTATCGAGATACGGAAAAAGACCCCTGGACTTTATTATCATCAGGCAGTTACAACGAAGGCACAATACAACCGCTCGCCTTTGCCGATAACGACTCTATTTATGTCGCCGATAATACGAATACTGACCTTTTTGGCATCTATCGACTCGATCTAAAAACGAAAGAAAAAGAACTCATTTACGAAGACCTTGAGTCAGACCCCACAAACTTTTGGTATTCCGAAAAAACAGGTGACCTCTATTCTATTGAATACGAGACCACGACGCCCAAGTACGTTCATTTGTCAGGAGACAGTCAGAACGTTAAATCTCTGCAGATGCTTTTGAGCGCCTTTCCCAACCATCAAGCCAGAATCATTAGCCAAACGCGCACGGAAGAACTCTCTGTCATTGCTGTCTTCAGCGATAAGAACCCGGGAGACTTCTACCTTTTCGATGCTAAGGCCAACTCGCTTCGATTTCTCGCGTCGGCGAAGCCAAAGATTAAGCCCGAGTCCATGCTTGCAACACGCCCCGTTGAACTGAAATCTCGAGATGGTTTACCCCTTAGAGGCTATTTAACAATGCCTGAAAACTCAGGAGGGCTACCGCCACTGATCGTCAATCCGCATGGCGGGCCAATAGGCGTTCGCGACCGCTGGCAATTTAACGGCGAAGCACAACTCTTCGCGTCGCAAGGTTATGCCGTGCTGCAAGTAAACTTTCGAGGCTCGGGTGGGTTTGGGAGGCGGTTCCAAGAGATGGGTTTGAAAAACTGGGGCTCCAAGATCCAGCATGACATCATCGATGCAACGCAATGGGCCATTGAAAACGGGCATGCCGATCCCGAGCGCATTTGTATTTATGGCGCGAGCTTTGGCGGCTACTCCGCATTAATGGCCCCCATTGTTGCGCCGGACTTATTTGCCTGCGCTGCTGGTTTTGTTGGTGTTTATGACCTTGAGTATCTTTACAAGGGCGGTGATATACCTGACAGGAAAAGTGGCATCGCGTTTTTAGAAAAAGCC
>ENA-OQVM01001579-OQVM01001579.1-marine-metagenome-genome-assembly--contig:-NODE-1579-length-29690-cov-18.578732_pt1 | contig 29690 bp, 28 predicted proteins | sample MGYA00237776_ERZ505498 | MGnify/ENA primary metagenome ERZ505498 (study PRJEB26159, sample SAMN06265151) | marine metagenome | isolation source: Helgoland LTER site | place: Germany:Helgoland, sampling...
ATGGCCGCGCAGTTAGCTGCTGGCCTTGCGGGTATTGAAGAGCAGTTGGAACTGCCGGCACCCTTGCAGGGTGATGCCTATGCCGCAACCAACGCCGAGCAACTACCAAGCAACCTGCGTGATGCAATGTTAATATTTAATAAATCGAGCATGATGCGCAGCGCCCTTGGCGACGCGGTGGTTGACCATTACTATCGCTGCGCGCAGTGGGAGCAAGAAGAATTCGATAAGGTAGTCACAGATTATGAAATTGCCCGAGGCTTTGAAAGGGCCTGATGTGTTATTTGTCCAAAAGGAAGTTGATTTAGCAAGGGGATAGATGGAACCAGACTAAAAAAGTTACTTATGTGGACAAAGTTATAGTCTAAACCTTTGATTTAAATGGCGCGCCAGGAGGGAGTCGAACCCCCGACCAACAGGATCGGAATCTTTTAATTCAATAGTTTTGGTTGTATGCGGATGAAACTATAAGATTAATAACCCATTGTTTTTATTGCTATTATATATTTACTTGTATGTGATTGCTCCTGGCTGTATTGTATAAACGGGGACCAAATAGGGGACCAAATTTTACAAAACGGGGACCAAGCATATGACTAAGCTCACCGACACCATGATCAGGGGATTAAAGCCCGGTGAAAAGCGGAGCGAGTCGCTAGATGCAGGTGGTTCTCTGCTAATCAAATACAGAAAGGGCAAACGCCCCATACGAGAATATTATTTCCGAGATCGGAGCAATGGCAACGACATTACGGTCAAGCTGGGTACAACTGAAACCCTCAGGTCTTTGATTGAAGCAAGGGATGCTGGCAGATCTATGGCTAACAAGTCTGCGGCAGTATCTAACCTAAAATTTCAACTGGAAGAAGAGAAACGCAAGACCAAAGAAGCCGAGGCCGCAGCAATCCGCGAACGCCTACGCCTGGACAGCCTAGGCTCCCTGTCACAGCTTTGTGAAGTCTATCGTGACAAGATGAAGTCTGAGGATAAGTCATCGTATGCCAAGGTCTACGCCGCCTTAGAGCGGTACGTGATTAAGCCATACCCCGACTTAGCCAGTAAGCAAGCCAACTTGATCACTGCTGACGACATCAAATTAATTCTTAAAGCGATGTATGATAGGGGTATTACCACCACAATAAACAGAACCCGTGGTGACCTACATGCTGCTTTCAACGTTGGCCTTACTTATGACCACGATATTACTATCCAGCGTGCTGACAACCTTTGCTTCGACATCAGCACTAACCCAGTCGCTAAGGTTAAAAAAATAAAACAATTTGAGCGAGCGCTAAAGAGGTTCTTAAACCCTGAAGAGCTGCGCGTTGTTTGGGGTTCGTGCGCTGACCACATGAACCCTGTTTATGCGAGCCTTCTCAAAATCATGATCTGTACTGGCTATCATCCGGCCGAATTAATGCGACTCACAATTCAGGACATTCAGGTTGAGGACAAAGCCATATACATGACGAAAACAAAGTCAGGAATGCCTAATCTAATCCCCCTAAACCGATTTGCATGGTCTGAAATACAATGTCTAATAGCCAATACCGACAGCAGTGGCTTATTATTTCCTTCCCGCGTATCAAACCCTAAGGGTGATATATATTCCCGAGTAAGCGTGCTATCAAACCAAGTGGCCGACATGCGCCCTCACTTGCCCATTGAAGCATTTACCCCCAGAGATATTCGCCGTACAGTCAAAACCCTAATGGGCAAAGCTGGCATCACTAAGGAAATGAGGGATCGAATACAAAACCACGCTGTTAGTGACGTTAGCGGTAAACATTACGATCAATATGAATATATGCCAGAAAAAAGAGCAGCTATGAAAACATGGGAACGCTGGCTAGCGAACAACATTATTGAACCAGAGTTAGGGCCAAACAAAGTGGTTTCAATCACTGGTTAACCGAATTTCTGTGCCTAGGCTCATTACCGAAATGGTGAACAACCTACTCACCTTGGCACAGCACACCTATTGTAGGCCGTAGAGGTGCGACGATGATAAACCCTGGTATATCCGCTATTGAGGCTGGCATTAGATTAACGTTTCTTCCTTACCTCAACTGGAAAGAATTTGATCGATTAAACACTGACCTTACTGACCGACACAAAAATAGTAGAAGCAATCCACGCCAAGTGCCAAACTACATCCAGGGCTGGCCTGACCTTATTGAATATGATCATACGCCCGACCATGGTGGAGTTTTCATTGTGAACTCAATGGCTAACGCCTTCAGATACGCTGATTTAATTGTTGACACGTATAACGACCAAACCAAACACCCAACGAACAACGGTGATAGATCGATTCTATGTCTTAGCGACTCTAGAATGAGAACAATTGACAGGCAATCAAGGTTCACTCTCACAAGTATTGTAGGATGGTGCAAAGATCAAGATTATTGCCTTCCCCCAGTAATGGATGATGAGACGCTCAAGGTTTTTCAAGGCTATCTCTCACAAGATCCTGGTAAACAATTCGACTCGCCTCTTAACTTGAGCGGCCTGTTAGACAAGTTCGCAAAGGAGTTATTAAATCCCGCACCCAGCAACCAATATACCGAACAATACCTAAGAAGTTATATTTATGGGTTAACTAAGCTAAGGAGTTCATTTAGCAACCCTGATATAGACGGCGCAAATCTTTTAATAATGCCTCAACCTTTTGAGTCAACCGAAATTCATCAATCAAGGCTAACTGAGCTGCCAGGACAACTCAGTGGCGCTGCCATGCCACTCCAACTGTTTCATAAGATGAAGCACTTATCATTCAAGGAGGTTCGGTTCACTATTGATCCAGAAAACGCATCCATTCGAGTTACTGCTCGGTTTAAACAAGTCAGGGTAGCGTATTCGGACTTAGGTCTCACTCATAAATCTAGCAAAGTAACCCTTAATGCCCAGGGGAAGTTATTTGTGTCCATTATCAACGGGGATAATGTAATACAAAACAACGCCTTGACCCGATTAACACGAAGGCTAAAGGATGCTTTCGACATAGACGAATCGCCATTCATTAGCTGCAGCCCGGTATTCAAGTGGCGAATTCCCAAAGATGAGAGGGCTAAGCAAGCAGCGAAAAAGAGCCAAGTCGAATTTAATGACAATATTCATGGGACCACCGAGGAAGATGCTGGTGATGTCTGGCTTAATTCAAACGACGAAGATCACAACCCCGATGATTATGCTGACTAGCGTTTTTTGTGTGAAAGCTTAGTCACGCTTAGTCAGAAATATATTGACCATGCCGCGCAAGTTATTGATGTTTATGAATTAAACATACAACCCTTGATCAGCTCCCGCATAGCTAATGAGAACCAAACAAATCTCAGGAGCTATAAAAATGAACATTAAGAATCAAACCCACAAATCTCGCCTAGATACGCATGAAGGTGCTTCCCATATAAGCCTAGCATCTAACACATTGCGCGGATCAAGAGTCAGCGGGATTCTATGTGGTGTCCCAGCACCTGTTTATAGAAAGATTGGTCGAAAGGTCGTATATGACCGTCTAATCCTTGACCAATGGCTAGACCAGTTCGCCAACCAACCTAATACAGCGGTTAGCGGGGTGGCACTATGACCGCTTTGGATGTGTTGGATCGTCTAGAACAAGTCACAGGTGGGAAAGGGAAGTGGATGGCTCGCTGTCCAGCCCATAATGATAAATCCCCTAGCTTAGCTATTTGTGAGGCTGATGACAGGGTGCTAATTCATTGCTTTGCTGGGTGTGAAACTGAGGACGTGATGGCAACCATAGACCTGAGTCTAGCCGACCTGTTTTATAACAAGTTAGCCGGTAATGAAATACCTAAAGGGAAGCGCAGTCGATATAAAGAAGCCCTAATAACTGAACGCTTACAAGTAGCCATCATCAATTCTGCGGAGGTAAATGAGCGCCCACTTACGACCCTTGAGCAAGAGCGGAGATTGCTTGGTCAACATCGCATTATCAAGCTAAAGGTGGCGTTAAATGAATAGCCCAACAATAGCAATAAACAAAACGTTAGACGAGATTGATTCATTGCCACTTCCCACACTTGGTGATCAACCGTCAAAGCAGCAGAAATGTGATGATTTAGAGATTGACCGACTCGCAAAGCTATCCAAGTTGGATTACGAGCGGCAACGCGAAACCGCTGCAAAAGGGTTGGGGGTTAATAGGGTGTCTTCACTTGATGCTGAAGTAAAGCAGCGACAGCGTCAAATAAAGGCCCGTGATGATGCGAATGAATTACTTACAGGTGCAGAGCCTTGGCCCCATCCAGTTGATGGGAACCAACTTGCACTTGAAATCAGGGGTTTATTCAAAAAACATTGTGTGTTGCCCGCTGGTGGCGAGGTGGCATTATCCATTTGGTGTATGGCGAGTTACACCATTAACGCATTCCGTATATTCCCGAAACTATGCCTTACCTCACCTGAGAAACGATGTGGTAAAACAACCACTTTAGAAGTTATAAGCGCATTAGTATGTAAGCAACTCAACGCATCTAACGTTACACCCGCTGCAATATTTAGAGCTATTGAACACTGGCAGCCCACGTTATTGATTGATGAGGCTGATACCTTCCTTGGCGGTAATGAGGAAATGCGAGGTATTATAAATTCGGGCCATAGGCGAAGCGGTGCGTTTGTATTGCGCGTGGATGGTGAAGGTGCGGCCATGATGCCGAAACAGTTCAGCACATGGTCACCCATGGCTATTGCTATGATTAAAGCACCACCAGACACCATCAAAGACCGTTCATTAATGATCTTACTTAGGCGCAAGCAATCAGGGGAGCAGATCAGCAAGCTTCCTAGAGAGCCGCTAAAGTCATGGTATCAGATACGCCAAAAGTGCCAACGCTGGCACAACGATAACCAACAAAAGCTAGAACATTCCGAACCTAAGATACCTAATGTAGGCAATGATAGAGCGGAAGATAATTGGTTCCCATTAATGGCCATTGCTGAACTATTGGGAGGTGATTGGCCTGCATACATTACAAACGCCATGCTCACTATTGAGGGCCATAAATCGGATGATGATGACAGTGTTGGCGTTATGATATTGACCGACATCAAACAGGCTTTTGTAGACAAGCAAACCGAGCGTATATCATCCCAAGATTTGGTCGATTATTTGATTGATATTGAGGATCGCCCTTGGTGTGAATGGAAGCGGGGATTCCCCATGACTAAGATGACGCTATCCAAATTACTAAAGCCGTTTTCAATAAAATCTAAAGACATTCGTGTCAATCACACCGTTTTAAAAGGTTACACACTTAACGTATTTAAGGATGCATTTAGCCGTTACCTTGTTTCTAACCCGCCTCAAAACGCTACAACGCTACAAGCCGGTGATAGCAAAGCTTCCAATGTAGCGTTTGGCGAATTAGAAGGGAGTGCAAACAACCAAAGCGCTACACCGAAATCCACTAATGACGGGGCTTGTAGCGATGTAGCGCCTTGGAAGCCAGAATTACAACGAGACAGCCAAAAAGGTGAGGTGATGAACCTATGACACCTCAAACTGCATTGCTTTTAAATGAAATCAAAGCGCTTGGTGTGACGCTAACAATTAATGGCAAAGACTTACGTCTATCTGGCCCCAAGGGAGCTATTACGGAGGTCTATAAAGCGCGCTTACTGAGAGCAAAGCCTGAGATTGTATCAGAGCTAAAGCGTCCCCCAATCCGTGTCTATGAAGTCACAACAAACGGCCAAGTCTTTACCATGATTTGCCCACGGCATTATGACCTAGCACTGGCGCAACAGTCTGTTGATAACCAATTCGCCAATAGCTCCAACAATACAGTTATAGAGCGTAGGTAACCGCTAGGTTGGTCATAAGGTTTGAGTAAACAGTTTTAGAACTTTGATTATACGAGGATAAGGAATGAGCAAGAAATCAAAAATGGCCAATATTGAACTAAAAATTTCCCAAGAACCTAATAGCCCTGTTATGAAGTTGATCAAACAAACAGGTATTGAAGGCATAGCGCTTGATGTAATCAAAGCAATAATGAGTCCCTTAATCAACCTAATTGCTAATCGAGATGGTGATGATGTTGGCAGCGCACTTAATAAATCTATAACGCTCATCGCAGCGTCTGATCCTAAAAATCAATCTGAACTCATGCTCGCGACACAATTGGCTATGACCCACATCACCTTAGGCAAAAGCGCACGGCTATTAGATCAAAACTACTCAGACGTTCAAACGATCAACAGCTTGGGCAACCTGTACACCAAGTTATCGAGGTTAGGCATAGAACAGATCAATACACTTGAACGCATGAAAGGCAAAGGCCAGCAAAGGATCATAGTTGAAAAGATAAATATTGAAGCTGGTGGCCAAGCTGCTATTGGTGTGTATGAGGGGGTGGGGGTTAATGCTAAAAAAGGACTATAAAGCCCATGTGACGGCTAATCAGTTTGACCTGGGCACGTTGCCCATTTGCGGGGCCAAAACACGCTCAGGCGGCCTATGTAAGCACAAGGGCAACATTCGCAATGGTCGATGCAAACGCCACGGTGGAGACTCTACAGGGCCAACGAACCCGACCTTCGGAAAGAGCCACCATCGCTATGTTCATGGATTGAGAACTAAAGAAATTATCGTCATGCGTAAGCTGGCAACAGAGATAAATAAATCATTAAAAGACCTGGTACAACAGGTCTAGTAATGTCTGCGCTACCATTGCACCAACCCGGTGCCGAAGTCGCAAGCGTGGCGATCACTCCGAAAGGTGGTCACTGGGCGTTGGATGTGGAAGAGCTGATCGCAGCACTGACGCCGGACACCAGGGCGGTAGTGATCAACTCACCAAACAACCCTACCGGTTGGACCATGACCAGTGCAGAGCAGCGTCAGGTCTTGGAACATTGCCGTCGGCACGGCATCTGGATCGTCGCCGATGATGTCTATACCCGGCTCTATCGCCATGGACGTCATGCGCCTTCATTTCTGTCGATTGCGGAACCCGAAGATGCGCTTATCTCAGTGAATTCGTTTTCGAAATGCTGGTCGATGACCGGATGGCTATTAGGTTGGATCGTGGCTCCCGCCGTATTCGAGGCGAAGCTGGGCCAGCTGACGGAATTCAACACGTCCTGCACGGCAGGCTTTGTTCAGGAGGCAGGCATTGCAGCCCTGCGGGACGGGGAAGATGAAATTACAAGATTGCTCGAAAAGATTCAACCCGGCTACGAACTGACGGCTGAGCGGCTGAGCGGCTGAGCACATTTTCACGGGTTAAGTTCATCGAACCGGATGGTGCCTTTTACTGCTTCTTCCGAGTCGACAGCTACGCCGCAGCAGGCGAAATTCTACAGCAAACAAAAGTTGGGCTGGCGCCTGGTGTGGCCTTCGGCCCCCAAGGTGAAGGCTATTTACGGCTTTGCTACACGCAGCCTGCCGATGTTCTCGAAGAAGCCTTCGTGCGGCTTAAGCCATTTCTTTCAATATGTTAGTTTTATTATTTCTGCAAGAACTTATCAGTTGGGCAAGATAATAAATCTGAAAAAATTTCATTTACGAGCAGCGATCACTATTACTTCAACTTTGTATTCTGTCGTAGCAAGTTTTGCTCCACCACATGCACGTGCCGGAGAAGTTCCAGGTGTTATCCAAGCATCCCAGACTTCATTCATTTTTCCAAAATCCGCCATATTGTCTAGCCAGATAGTGGATTGCAGAATTCGTGTTTTATCTGAACCCGCCTCATTTAATAATGCCTCAACTTTCTCAAGGCAAGTTTTAGTTTGTTCAGCTACTCCATCTCCTATGATACCTACCTGACCAGCAAGATAGATAGTATCATTATGAATAACTATTTGACTCATACGGTTACTAGTTTTTATTCGAGTGATTTTGTTCATGTTTGATGTCCGTTTTCTAAAGTTTTATAAAATCAGAATTCTCTGAGGTTAAATATTCACTTCCCTTCTTCAAGACCGAGAATTATTTTTGGTACTTTTACGGCCAAGACACAAGCCTTGGCGTCATTGTTAGCAGATTAATCTAACAACCCGATCGTGAGTAAGGGCAGGAATTTTACTGCGAGCATCATCCACCTTTGTAAGATCGATGTCGGCAATAATGAAGCCCGGTTCCTCACCGCCATCGGCCAACACCTGTCCCCACGGATCCACAATCAGCGAATGGCCAAAGGTATTGCGCTCCCCGGGGTGACAACCACATTGAGCCGGGGCGATAATGTAACAGCCGGTCTCAATGGCACGGGCCCTAAGTAAGACATGCCAGTGAGCTTCGCCACTGATGCGGGTAAAGGCAGCAGGCACAGCGATCATTGCTGCACCAGCCTGGGCAAGGACGCGGTACAAATAAGCAAAGCGCAGATCGTAACAAATGGTCATGCCGAGCTTTGCCCAAGGCGTTTCGGCCAAAACAGCCTCGTCGCCAGCATTATAGTAATGTGATTCTCGGTGCGTTTCAGCACTACCCAGGTTGGCATCAAACATATGAATTTTATCATAACGGGCGCGCACTACTCCATCCCCGTCAAGCAGCAATGAGCGATTGGCCATTTTTCCACTATAGGGCACACCAACCAATATTGAGCCAATCAGCACCCATGCTCCGGTTTCGCGGGCCAGATCAGCAAAAGTCTGCAAAGCCTGATTACCTTCTTCGGATTGAATGATGCCTTTAAGAAAGACTCGGTCAGGGGCCATGCAATTAACAGTTTCAGGCAGCGCGATCAAATCAGCCCCTGCGCTGCGGGCTTGTCTGACGAGGTCGACGGCAGCAGCCAGATTGGCAGCCACGTCGGAACCTGAATTGGTTTGAATACAGGCAACCTTGAAAGGATCGCTCATTAGGCAATACCAAGCATAGGATCAAGCTCGTCATTATGATCCCATTCGATCAGGTCGTCACTGCCGCCGATGCTTTTACCATCGATGAAGACCCGTGGAACCGAGGTCTTGCCACCCATGCGTTCACTCATTTCCTTGCGTGTTTCCTGGTTAACCGTGACATCGTACTCGACAAACTTGACTCCCTTGTTATTCAGCAGATTCTTGGCGCGATGCAAGTACCCGCAAAGAGTGGATGTATAAATTTCAATTTTAGTCACGTTTATAAACCTCCATAACAGCATCTGATCTACACCATGCCACAGGGATTGGTGCTCACCACGAATTGTCTCGATGTAAACCTCTTACATTGTCTTCGATCGGCTCATTCTTTCACTGAAACCAACTGGCTTCGGTGAAAATCCACTATCCCGCTTCACCTGAATGGGGCTCATATGTGTTTGGTCTGAACATGTCGCGCTTATCTGCTTCAAGCCAGGTCATGTGTGATCGGTGGTATAACTTAGACGCGTCTTTATAGGGTTGAAATTCCCACGATACTTGCCGACCGATCTGATGAGCTTTATGTATAAAATTACGTCTGCGTTGGTTCAGGTGGATAAACGAAGTGATTTTGTCCAGATCCCACCGCTCCGCAATCATGGCCTGAAATTCGGCTACCACTTTCGAAAAACGTTTGCCGCTCGCCAGGTCGTTATGCTCGAGAGGATCTTTCTCCATATCAAAAAGTAATCGGTCATTGGGGTTGATATGTACATATTTATAGTTGTCTTTCCGAATCATTATGGCGGGTGCAGTGAGCCCTTCAAACATCATTTCCGAAATAGCGATGTTGTGCCAGTTACTTGAATTATTTTCTAACAGGCAGCGCATGCTTTTCCCCTCAAGCGGCTCAATCGAGTCCTGACTCGCAAGTGCCTGACCTGACGTCCCAAGATCTAATATTGTCGGTACCAAGTCCATCAATGAAACATTTTCCTTAATGCGTAGTGTTTGCATTTTATCGGGCATTTTAATTATTATCGGCACGCGGCAGGCGTGATCGAACGGAGTCATTTTGTACCATTGGCCTCTTTCGCCGAGCATTTCTCCATGATCTGCACAAAGCACGATAATGGTGTTATCCTTGGCACCTATGCGATCAAGTGTATCCAGTACTTGGCCTAATAAGTCGTCGACGTAGCTGATGTTGGCATAGTACGCGTGCCTCGCATTGCGAATATCCGCCTCGCCTATGTCATATTCACCGCGATCATAATGTTGATAAGCCCAGGCACTGTGAGGGTCTCTTTCCTCGAGCGGAATATAAGGCGTGTGAGGTAAATCTATTTCACTATGATCGTAGAGGTCCCAATAACGCTGTGGGGTGATATAAGGGTCGTGCGGATGACTCAGTGAAACTTGTAGATAGAACGGCCTGTCCCGATCTTGACGTACCCAATCATAAAGCCATTGATTGGCTTGGTGTATCGTTTCTTCGTCATGATCCTGTTGTGTAGAACGCTCGGCTATTCCAGCAGTTTTAACATTTTCCAGGGTATGGAAGAAACTGAGAGTCTCATCTCCTTTGTCCCAGTTGCCAGTCATCGAAAAATCCGCTGGGCACATATCAGACGTCAGTCGCTGTTCAAAGCCATGCAATTGATCCGGTCCGATAAAATGACATTTACCGGACAGGCAAGTGGAGTAACCAAAATTGCGCAGGTAATGGCCAAGGGTCGGTATGCTGGCTGACAATTCAGAACCAGTGTCAAACACATTCAGCGTCGACGCCAGCTGTCCGGTAAACAGTGAAGCCCGTGCTGGCACACACAGCGGGCTGTTGGTGTAAGCGTTATCGAAAGTCACCGCATTTTTTGAAAGTTCAGCAATATTGGGTGCCTTTACAATCGAGTGCCCATAATTTGGCAAGAAATGAGGGGCGATCTGGTCAAGTACCAAATGTAATATGTTATATGTTTTGCTTGTCATCTTCTTTAACCCTTGACAATAGTTTTCTATGGTAATGCCCTTACCACTAAATTTGTGACAGCTCTAAATAAATTTAGACGAATGGTATCCGGGTTACTTTAGGCTAGCTACTATGAGACCGATGAGTACGAACCGCGGGCAAGCATCATGGCATGACTACCTGAACCTCTCTGTATGCTCCCAAGCAGCACCCTTGGCGGGCCTGTTAATCGCCCGACAGGATGCTATGGTTGATCTTCTAAGACATAAAGTAGCTTGGGCTTAGATCAAATTGATTAGAAACCTAACCATTGGTTGACGATTTCGGGGTTATCTTTCACCCATTGATTAGCAAACTCCAACGGATCACGCTTATTGATCCCGACCTCGTAAGTCCATGCGCTCACCATGTCCGAGTCTAGAGCCATGTTGTCTAGAAACTTGGCAAACTGTGGTGCCCGCTTTTCCAGACTTTTGCTATAAGAGATGTAGACCAGAGTCTCTCCCCATGCCGATGATACATGTGATTCATTATACCAATCGCTCGAATCGCTCGGTTGTACAACCTTGAATTTTTCGGGATCATGTGCGGGCTCTTCCAGGACCACGAGGTCGTACAGCTTGAAAATATGGTGAGGTGCATAGCAGTAGAATACAAATGGGTCGTCGCGCGTAACTGCTGCGCCCAGTTGTGCCATAGCAGCTGCCTCTTCCATGACCTGTAAATCGAAAACTTCGCCATAGCCGTAGTCTCGCGCACGCACTTTCTCAACATTTGTCGACATCCAACCTTTCGGACCGATCCATAACTCACCCTTTCCGTTGCCATCGGTATCAAAAAGCTTTGCGTTCGTCGGGTTGATGAGATCGTAGACAGATTTAATACCGTACTTTTCACTGGTCATCTTCGTGACACAGATCCCGTTCAAGGCCTGATACGGCTTTGATCCCAGATTCACTGTGCCTTTCTCGTTGACGTACTCGTCGACGAGGCTCTTCTGGTTAGGCATCCAAACATCGGGCCAGACATCTATGTCACCTTTACCACTATCCATGGCCTTCCAGATAACGGGCATAGAGCTTGCCTGTACCATATCGATCTCCAAACCAAGTCGCTGTTCGGCTATGTTCTTTATGACGTGAACGATAGCCGTCCCTCCCGGGTAGCCGGGGTCGGGCAGTTTTGCATCAGCTGCCAGCGCATTAATAACGAATGTTGAAAGGAACAGGGTTGCAATGCTGCTGGTTGCAAAGAATTTTTTCATTTCGAACCTCCTTATAGCTTCCATAGTAAAATAATGATCAATAGTTAGGTGAATACTGAAGTGTCACTAGCGCGGCCCCACAGAATACAAAAGTTATGTTAGCAGTTAGGTACTTCCTCCAGAAGCAATTTAATCTCTTCTAGTTATACATTTAAATTATACCTAAATTCATTCAATATCTTCCGTATTTGACCATACTGGAAGGTGTTTTAACCATTATAGGCTTGGAGAGTTTCAGTCAAACGGTCGAAGAGCTTTACGTGAAACAGGCACGTTTTGAGCTCATCTTTCTCGACGATTTATAACCCCTGTTATCTTGATCCAGTTCCTTTGTGTGTGACACACCGCACTTGCGAGCAATCCATACCGAGTCTTTGAGGAGATTGAAGCGGGCTACATCCTGCCGCTGGTCTCCGAGGTTCCCCGGCCTTGAACAATACGGTCGAGAACCATAGCGCAGAGCAGAATCGCAATACCTGCGAGCATTCCTGACCCTTCGGCTACATACTGAAGTGCCTCAAGCACATCCCCACCCAGACCTTCGGCACCGATCAACGAAGCAATTACTACCATCGACAGGCACATTAGGATGGTTTGGTTTATACCTGCCATAATCGATGGTAATGCCAGGGGTAATTCAACCTTGAACAGTAAAAAACGGCTGGATGCACCAAAAGCAGTGGCTGCCTCTTTAATCGACTGCGGGACTCCCTGGAGTCCGAGTGCGGTGAGGCGGACAACTGGCGGCAAACCAAATACCACAGTTGCAATGATCCCCGGTGGCTTCCCGATTCCAAAGAACGCAATGACGGGTATTAGATATACGAAAGCCGGCATGGTTTGCATTAAGTCGAGCACGGGTCGTAACACCGAATACACCGTTTTGTTCTTCGAACACCACACACCTAGTGGAATGCCAAGGACAACACAGATTACAGCCGCAGTGCCAAGCAGAGCAACTGTCGTCATGCTCTTCTCCCAGAACCCAAGCAGGGCCAGATATGAGAGCGATGCTATGGTGAAGATGGCAGTTCGAGTTCCTGCCATGCGCCAGGCTAGCGCAACGATGACCAACATCACGACGGGCCAAGGTGTGTCGACAAGGAGGACCTCCATCGAGTCCAGTATGATCCGAATCAAATTCGTGATCGTGTCAAAAAACGTGCCTCCCTGGAGCGTTAAAAATTCAAACAACTCGTCAATGGAGTTAGAGAGTTTGCTATGCCAATGCTTGTCGGCGGGGAAAGCGACGAGCCAATCAGGTGGATCACTGACTGTGAAGCGAAATATAGTGATGGGATACATGCACGCTATTAGAATACTGGCACCAATGATGCTGATGAAACTGATCCCTGATTTCATGGATCGGTCCGAACGCCATCGCATGAAGCGCCGCTCCAGTGCCCAATTTGCGAGCACACCTTGAGTACCTTTGACAACGAGCACCAGAATAACACCGATCAACAATAGCGACGGCGCCAATGACGCGGCTTCTTCAGCAGCCAACCTCGCTAGCTCAGCGTTTTGCTGCATGTACTCAGCCGCTTTTGCCAGATCGTCTGCATTCGTATTGCCTACTGCCGCTGCCTCTTGTGAATCGGTGAGAAACTGTGCAGCCATATTCGCCAGCTTTTCAGCCCGTGTCGCTTCGACGGCACCCAGGTCACCCCAAAGCCCTCGACCAACCTGAACCAATGCCACCAGCTCGGCCAAAATAAAGAGCCAGAACAGACCCCATAGGTTACGACCAGCTAGCCATAGCGGGCCAAGCAGAACTGCCGCCCAGTTGAAAGTCCAGGCGAAAGTTTGCGTATCTTCGAGTCGATCGAACTGACGCATGTAGTAAGGTCCATTTTGAACCACGAACTCTTCAACGAGCCCGTTCATGGGCAGAGCTACGCCCTGCTGCTGCAATTCAGAACTGATATTTTCACGTGTGTTGATCATTAGCCTTTGCCTCCTTGTATGGCACGTAACAAGTGTTGCCTGTCAACAACCCCAATATCGCGATTATTAGCATCGAAGATGACTATCGGCTTGTCGGTTTCCGCTGCAATGTCTATCAACTGGTTCAAATCGGCATCAGCAGAGACCCGGGGTGAGTCATCAAGGACACTGTCACTTTGGGCTTTGTGTTCATCAATTGCTACCATTACAGTGCGGGCAAACACCAGCTTTAATCGTGAGATACCAGCCACGAAGGTCTTCACATATTCATCGACAGGATTAGTGACGATCTCCTCAGGGGTCCCTATCTGGACTATCACCCCGTCTTTCATGATGGCGATTCGATGGCCGATGCGGATGGCCTCGTCAAGATCATGGGTAATGAACACCGTGGTTTTGTGAGTAACCCTGGCAAGCTCAATGAACTGATCTTGCAATTGCCTTCGGATCAACGGATCAAGTGCGCTGAATGGTTCGTCCATGAGTAGAATGTCTGGATTCGCCGCCATAGCCCGTGCTAAACCAACGCGTTGCTGCATACCACCTGAGAGTTCGTGAGCGAATTTGTCCCCCCATCCAGTAAGCTCTACGTTCGCGAGCGAATTCTCCGCAATCTCATAGCGTTTGCGTTTGCTCAAGCCCTGTATCTCTAGTGGCAGAGCAACGTTATCGCGTACAGTACTATGAGGCATTAGAGCGATATTCTGAAACACCATACCAATTTTACGGGCACGGAGCTGGCGAAGCTTGGTTTGTGATATTTTCATAATGTCTTCATTATGTATCAGTATATTGCCCGCGGTTGGTTCAAGCAGACGATTTATATGACGAACCAGGGTAGATTTGCCACTTCCCGAAAGGCCCATTACGCAGAAGATCTCCCCCTCAGTGACGGTAAAACTTGCATCCATGACACCGACCACACAGTCAAAGCGCTCGTGAATTTCAGTTTTGCTAATGTTTTCACAGTGGATTGCATTTAGTGCTTCATCTACTCGATCGCCGAAGATCTTCCAGACGTGCTGCAGCTCGATTACATTATTCATAGATATGATTCCCCAGTAGTGTGCTCACGGTGCGATATGCGGATGTTACTGCCTGTCCTGTTTATGCGGTTTGATGCACCACTGCGGTCGTCTAGTCACAGGGTGCATCACGCTGGAAGTTTGCAGCGTTTAAACAGCGATTTTATCCTCGTAAGTCAATATTTCGATACTGTGGCCATTGGGGTCTTCAAAGTACAGAGACTTACAAATTCCTCGCGCCCCGATTTCTAGATCGGGACCTTTCATGTTAAGCTTATCGCCGTAGAGATTGCCGTCTTCGCCAAAGCCATCTGTTGCATTTCCGTACCTGATACCTGCATTCTTTAGTCGCTGGAATACCGCATCAAACTCCTCTCCATTTAAGGCTAATGCGACATGCTGGCAATGTATTTCTTTCACCTCCCATATGGCGAAAGCCGTGGCATCCGAAATTTGGATCTTTGCGAATTCAAGGCCATTGTCGACCGTTTTCTCAGTCTTATTCAAACCTAAAATTCTAGAATAGAATTCTATAGTTTCATCAATATTTCTTACCAGTAACCCCACATGGTCAAGCGTAATACTCATAACATAACCTCCGCGACATCAAGGATAGCCTCCTCACAATTCAGGGATATTACCTGTCGGAGAATTGCCACTGATTTTGTTACGCCTGTGCAAGAATAAAACAGAGCGTAAATCATAATAGACCTGCTAATATTTGACTGATATAGTGAAATAGTTGGTCGACAGTATCAGATAAGTATTTCATCCAGAAGCAATTAAATCTCCTTTAGCTATACACTTTAATTATGCCTGAATTCCTTAAACATCTTCCGCCATTAACCACGTTGAAAGGATTTGTTACGGCTGCTCGTTTAGAGAGTTTTAGTCGAGCGGCCGAAGAGCTTCACCTGAGTCAGGCGGCGGTTAGCCGACAGATTCGCATGTTGGAAGAAAATCTTAAGTCGCAATTGTTCGTACGTGAACGTTACAACGTTCAACTCACTGATCGCGGGCGGCAGCTGTATGGAATCGTCAACCCCCTCCTACTCGAACTCGGTAGAACATCTGCCCAGATTCGTCGCCAGGACCACACTAACTCAGTGTTTGTTATTTATTCAGATATTTCTATAGCAAGCTGGCTGCTTATGCCATTAATGAAGGATATACAAACTCAATGGCCAGACATCGAGTTCCGTCTGATCAGCTCTGGAGAACCCATCGAATCCTATGCCGAGCCGATCTCAATTGGACTACAGTCTACACATTGGGGTGATAGTCATTTTGAAGTAACAACGCTATGCGATGATGAAGTTTTTCCTGTTTGCAGCCTGGCTTACGAGGCAGAGAACCCGACAATACGAGGGTCTTCCTTCCTAGAGGAATCAACTTTGCTCCACCAATTAAGATCAGGAAGCCCCTGGCCTAGCTGGCCTGAATACTGTGCGGCCGCGGGACAGGCCTACCCGGCGCAAAGTCAGGATATTGTTTTCACCAGCTACGCGGCATTGTTAGATGCCGTTTTAAGCGGCTATGGTATCGCGCTTGTTTGGAAACTGAGGGTTAATGAATATCTCAAGAGTGGGGAGCTGCGAAAACTGGGCTCGCCATCCATGCACTGGCAACATGGTGTTTGCTCCTACGTTCCGAGATTGGGAAAACCCCACGGATTGGTCAAAGAATTTGTTGCTTGGTTGCAGCAGCGATTACGAGAAAGAGACTTTTAACCTGACCAGACTCATGCTAACCCTGGGATTGGACACCAAAATTCAAGCTTGGATTGGATCATGGCCGTTTATGCCTTGGTGTGGTGGTCGATATGACACAAGTGAACTCGGTTGGTACGGGAGTATCACACTTGCCCGAGAAGTAGCGCTTTGCCACGATGGCAAGCTCAAATTTACACCAGTACAAGAGGTAGAGAAGCTCCGTCATTCTCCAAAGAGACATAGCCAACTTCGACTCAGCAACGGTGAGAAGTTCGCTTTTGAAGCGTGCGCCCTGTCTATTCAATCACAGTGTCGCCATCATCAATTTATTTGATCGGCATACTCATCATGAAAAACTCCATCAGAGCTGCCAAGGCCTTTTAATTCTCGCGGATAATGGCAAGTTAAGTGGTGCGCTTCACCCACTGTTTCAATCGGTGGAAAAACAGTATCACAATCCTTTGCAGCAAAAGGACAACGTGTATGGAACTCACAACCGCTGGGCCTATTCATTAGACTTGGCACTTCACCTTTAAGCTCGATACGATCCTTAATAATTACTTCCGGATCAGGTTCAGGGTTAGCTGATAACAGGGCAAGAGTATAGGGATGCCTAGGGTTGGCGAAAATATCATCTGTTGACCCTTGCTCAGCAAATCGACCAAGGTACATGATTGCAGTTCGATCTGAGATGTGCCGAACAACGTTTAGGTTGTGTGTAATAACGAACATGCTGACGCCAAGATCATCCTGGAGCTTATTAAGTAAATTTAATATTTCACCCTGAATTGATACATCAAGCCCTGCAGTCGGCTCATCCGCAATAATTAGTTTTGGGCTGAGTGCTAATGCACGAGCAACACCCACACGCCTTGCTTGACCACCGCTCAATTGATGTGGGTATCGTTCGCTGAAATGTTTGGGTAGGCCGACCATCTCTAGTAGGCGACTAGCTTCCATTTTCCGATCACGATCTTTCAAACCATGAATTTTATAGGCTTCAGTAATCAATCCTCCAACACTCATTCGTGGACTAAGCGAACCCACAGGATTTTGCCACATCATAGAAACCTGTTTTCGATAGTCCATGAGATCTTTGTGGTTCATTTTTGTGACATCGTCACCATTAAACATAATAGATCCATCCGCTACGGGCAGTAGCCCCGCCACAGCATATGCTAGAGTAGACTTTCCTGAACCACTTTCTCCAACTAACGTAAAGGTTTGACCTTCTTCAATCTTGAACGAGACCTGGCGCACAGCATCAATGTAGGGGTCTTTATTTTTATTAAGCATGGCCATCAGTGACGATTGGATCCGAAAACGTACACGTAAGTTTTCTATTTCTAGAACAGTACTCATACTTCCTCCACCAGATGACACCTCACAAAATGTCCACCCTTGAACTCAGTCCATGACGGCGTTTTGGAATCGCAAACTTCCATCGCCTTATCACAGCGGTTTTTATAAACACAGCCTGGTGGCAAACTCACTAAATCGGGTATTTCACCCGGAATAGTTGGTAGCGACCGGGTTTTCTTTGCGATGCTGGCAGGATCACATTCGAGCAGCTTGGCTGTATAAGGGTGCGTAGGATTCTTAAATACATCTTTAGTAGTCCCCTGTTCCACGACTTCACCAGCATACATAACAACGACGTAATCACAGAGTTCAGCAATCACACCAAGGTGATGTGAAATGAATAGGATCGAGCAATTCATTTTTGACTGCAGCTCTTTCAGCAAATGGATAATCTGCACTTCGAGCGTTGCATCTAATGCAGTTGTTGGTTCATCTGCAATGAGCAGTGATGGTTCGGCTTGTAATGCCATAGCAATCGATATACGCTGCTGCATACCCCCTGAAAATTCATGAGGATATTGATTCAAGCGACTTTCTGGGTCTGGAATACCTACACTGGTGAGCATATCAATTGACCGCTGCCTCTTCTCTGACGTTGTCTTTTTGTCTCGGTATTGAATATCAGTCATTTGGCGACCAATCGATAATACTGGATTTAGAGTGGACATTGGATCTTGAAAAACAATTGATAAACGAGCACCACGAATTATTCGCATATCGTCTTGTGATAATTTCAACAAGTCTTGTTTTTCAAATTCGATAGAGCCATTAGACACGCTTGCATTGGACGCCAACAGACCGATGATGGATGAAATGAGTGTTGACTTACCACAGCCACTTTCGCCAACAACGCCGACTATAGAACCTTTGGGTATGTCAAGGTTCACATTACGCATTGCTTTTAGCACACCACGATCAGTGGTGTATTCAATGGATAAATCACGAATCGTGAGGATATTTCCAGCAGTGGGTACTTTGCTCATAGTGACTTTCTCAACTTTGGATCAAGCTGATCACGAAGGGATTCACCCAAAAAAGTGAATCCAAGGGTAACTAAAACTAATGGGATACTGCCAGCGATGATCGGCCAAGGTGTATTTCGAATTAGCGTATAACCGTCGTTGAGTATACTTCCCCATGATGGAGTGGGTGGCTTAACACCCATTCCAAGAAAGCTCAATCCTGCTTCAAGCGCGATGACTGTTGGAATGTCCATTGATGCTAAAATTAATAATGGACCTACTACATTGGGCAAGATATGTACGAACAGAATCCTAAAGGTTGACGCACCCATTACGATTTCTGCCTTAATGAACTCACTTGATTTAATCGTTAAGGTTTGTGTCCGCACTACTCGGCCATAGGTAGGAATCTGAGTGACAATAATAACGATAATAACAGTGCTTAATGATGGGCCAACCAAAGCAACGGTAGCCAGCGCAAACATAACCGTCGGGAATGAGCGAATGGTATCGAAAAAAAGCATAATAATACCGTCGAACCAGCGGGGACCAAATCCAGCAATCATACCCAGAACCGTGCCTATGGTGATCGAAACACCCGTAGACACAAGTGCCACTTTAAGCGCGACCTGACCCCCATAAAGTACACGGGAAAATAGATCACGTCCTAGCTGATCAGTCCCTAATAAATGACTCCATGATGGCCCTTGCAGGCGGTCCATAATATTTAATGCGATAGGATTATAGGGTGCGATTAATGAAGCCAGTATCGCACTGAGCACCATGAATGTAACAAGGCATAAGCCCATTAGTCCCAGAGGATCTGCGGCCACTCTTTTGATGACTTCCTTCATATTAAGACCCCATTCATAGTGCAGCTCGTATTCGAGGATCTAACCAAGCATTTATTAGGTCTGATAACGTAGTACTGATGACAAACAAAATCGTGCTGACCAACACAGACCCCATCACAACTGGGTAATTACGGGTTGAAATAGAATCAAAGATGAGCTTCCCAATGCCAGGGCGGGAGAAGACAATTTCTGTAAATAACGCAGCCGATAACAAAAACCCCATGCCAACACCAATGACAGTAACTGTAGGTAAAACAGCTAGCTTTAGAGCATACCGATAGACTATGGTAGATTCAGTTAGCCCATAAGCACGGGCAGTTCGAATGTGATTATCGCCTAGCACTTCTAGCATCGACGACCGAACCAAGCGAGACAAGTATCCAACCCAGGAGAGGCCAATAGCAAAAGCCGGCATTACTATGTGTGAAACTTGGTCCCAAAACTGACCTTTTTCACCAGCGCCAACAGCTGGAAACCAGTGCAGCCATACCGCGAATATCAACAAGGAATAAAGTGCAACCACAAAAGCAGGAGCGGTAATACATGCAACCGAAATAATGCCAGTGACCCTGTCGATAATAGAATTTCGATGCAACGCTGAATAGCAACCTAAGGGTATACCTATGATTATTGCCCCAGTAATTGCAGTGAAAATTAACCAGAGCGTATATGGCAACTGTCCAAATACAATATCTGCTACGGTGCGATTCGTAATTACATCCATGCCCAAGTCTCCACGCAACAAGTTGCCAAAGAACTTGAGAATTTGCACAAATAAAGGCTGGTCAAGCCCCATCTTGAAGGACAAATGAGCAATCATTTCTGGAGTAGCGCGCGGGCCTAATAAGATACGAGCAGGATCACCCGGCACCATATGAATCATAATAAATAGTAAACTCACGGCTAGGACAACAATAACTATCCCTAAACCGACTCGCTTTAATAAATAGATCAGCACAATAAATCCCTAAACTAAAAAGGGCGAGGGTAAACCTCGCCCTTTAATAGAATGCCACAAAACAATGTCGCTTTGTGGCCTTTTATTAAGATTGGGAAAAGTATCGGAACAACGGTAATCCATCTGGCCGGAATGCAGGCTTAATGGTATCGCTATAAATCACTGGGGTCGCCTCATGGGTAATGAATCGATAAGCGCCACTGTCTTCCATGATGTCTTGCATCCGTTGATACATAGTGTCACGCTTACTAACATCCACTTCAGCTTTAGCGGCTGTTTCCAGTTGATCAAATTCTGCGTTGCTAAAACGTTCCCAGTTCCAAATACCTTTTTGAGAGGTAATAAACCAAGCCGTAGCATAAGAAGGATCTGGGGCCATTGAGTAACGGTTTAAGATCAGCTGAATATCTTTATATCGTTCGCCAGCACTAGAGTCACCTAAGGACCAAAAGGCTCCAGACTCATGGAGATTGATGTCAATAGTAATTCCCACTTGAGCACAAGTAGCCTGAATTACCTGAGCAGTGGTCACGTTTGCGGCCTTATTTAGCACATCCAAAGTGACGGTTACCCCATCAGACATTCCCGCAGCGGCTAAATATTCTTTAGCCTTCTTAAAGTTCGCACCAGGCGGCACATTACTTTGTGCACGATTACCCGTTAAGCCAGGCGCGATGATGCCAGTAGAAGGTTGAGCAGCGCCAAAGTAAGAGGCTTCCATGATAGATGGAACATCTATCGCATGCTGTATGGCTTTACGCAGATTTTCATTACTAAGCATCTCATTTTCAACATTCATACCTACCCACACATAGAACAAAGATGGGTATTCTTCCAGCTTACTATGAGCGGGCATTGAGTCTTTTAGGCTGCCAACAGCACCCAATGGCACTCTGGTATAATCCAAGTCACCAGATTCATAAGCGATTTGTGCAGAACCTTCATCATCAATAGGCAAAATATGAATTTCATCAAATTCTGCAATGCCACCATGCCACTCTGGATTGCGTTTTAGCACAGTGCGCTGCTTAGGCTGCCAATCCGCATGTAAATATGGACCTGACACACAAGGCGTTGTTGTATCCACCTTGCCACCAGCTTCTAGCCAGGCTTTTTTACAAACGATATTACCAACAATATAAGGTAAAGCGATGTTCCAAGCTGGTGGATAAGGATCAGAGAATTCGATTATGCCTTCGTATTTGTTGAGCACGGTAACACCTTTTAATGAACCCCAATCTGGCGTATTGGTGGATTTTAGGGCGTCATCAAGAATGCGTTCATAGGAGAATTTTACGTCTTCTGCAGTCATTTCCCCAAACCCATTGCTAAACATAATTCCAGGCTTTAGCTTGAATTTAATAGTTGTTGGACTAGCTTGTTCGATAGACTCAGCAGCGTCTAGTTGATAACCCCATTCTCGACCGGGCTTATACTGAATTAGCTTGCTATAAATACTACTTTGGATTTCTTCATCAACAACCCCTTGAGAAAAGGCCGGATCCAAACTTCGCAAATCAGCATAAGCACGAACTTTAAGTATTTTCTTACTACCAGCAAATACCACTTCAGTTGCACCAATGGTTGCCGCAGCAATGCCCAAGGAACTAGATGTTTGCAAAAAACGACGCCGATTTAAACCGGCTACGGTCAATGGTCGAGATTTTAAATTAGTCATGGAAACTCCTATTATTCATATTCATATTTATATTTATATTTATTTTTATATTTATATTTTTTGATCTACCGTTAGAGGACAGATAAGATACCTAAACTCGTCATAGCCTTAGTAAGCTACTTCCTAGTAGAACAAAAACATATTCGACTAACAATTTCGCAAATATAACTTTTTATGACGCAAGAATTGGTCATTGAGCGTCAACTTGCGTCAGTTATGGTTGATAAGCTAATAGCTTGCTCCATGCCAACCTTTCGATTGATGGGGTACAATCCCGTTCCCAAGTTGACGAAGTTAAATTGGCTATAATCAGAACTACATACCCCAGGTCCTGCCGCCAGAATAATTTCAGCAGCAAAGTCTTCAAAAGTGGCTCGAAAATGCTGGCGGGATTTTATTAGTATGTATTTAGCCTGCAAGTGGTCAATGCCAGCCTGAGTAAAACAAATAGGGTCATAGGGCTCCCAACGTTCAGAGCTAATAAGAATTTTAGCCGCTCCTATGTCAAATACTACACAAGTACCTATGTTCACGTTAAGTCCTGTTTGCATCGGCCCCTGAATCACGAAGCGTCCATTAGTGATGTTTGTAACCGTGCCACTAACTCGCAGGCTTTTACCAATTTGGTGAATTGCTTTAACGTTTGTTTTTCCACCAATATAGAGTGTAGCTTGCCCTCCAATACCCATGGCAGCTAATTCAACTGCTGCTTGTGGGTCCCAAATAGGCCCAGCGATGATCCCCTCTAATTGTTGGGCAAGCATTTCTTCTAACACGGTAAGGTCGTCTGCACTGCCTCCTGCTCCGCTATTATCACCATGATCAGCAATAACTACAGGAAACTCACTACAAATCTTCGCTCTAGCGATAGATTCAACCAAGGGCTCAGCCACAAATTGAAACTCATCACGCTGCTGCCAGGCCTGGTCTACAATGCGTTCGCATAACTTCACTCCTTGTGCCGAATACGGTTCTTCAATAACCGTTTCAACCACAACCGAACACAAAGATACGTGTGGAATGTCGGCCAAAGGAAATCCGCCAAATACCGATGCGTTTAATAACTGCCCCTGTTCCACCGCACCGATGGCTTGTTGCATTAGAGAGCGCATAGGCTCTTTATCAGGACTTTGCCGTAACATATGGGTCATTAAGGGAATGGAGTGCCAGCTCATACGGGTTTTAGTTTTGTTATTTAATATCAAAAAAAGCGTCTCTGCAGCCCGTCTACCTGTGTCAAACATGTCAGTGTGAGGATAGGTTCTATAGCCATCGATAACTGCGCAATGACGCACCATAGTGGCTGTGACATTAGCGTGGAAATCCAATGCAACAGCAATCGGTACTCGCGAGTCGATTGCCCTTATACGCCGTAACAACTCTCCTTCACCGTCATCAAACGACTGAGTAACCATCGCACCATGCAAATCTAGCAACACTGCATCGCAGCCCTGTCTCACAGCAATACATATAGCATCACAAATACTTTCAAAGGCTTGATCATCCACCTTGCCACTGGGTTCAGCATAGGCGGCAATTGGAACGACTACCTCATCCGCGTTGGCTTGGGCCTGCTGCAACATTGCGGCAAAAGCAAAATCGGCATTGCCGTACATCTCAACAGCTTGGTCACCAGTCGGTGGAACAACCAAACCCACTCCAGAACCAAAGGCACTTAAGGGGGTCGCAATAGGAGAAAATGTATTGGTTTCATGCTGAAACATAGCAACTATACAGCGCATACCGAATACCTAAAGATTCTATTAAAAGAGATCAATAATACGGCCAGCGTAGCCTATGTTCAATTTCGCAACTGCGCACTTATAGACGCTTTAAGAAGAAAATCTACTCATTTCCGGTGAGCATATATTGGTGGGGTAGAATCTGATTTTTGATTCTTTGTTTTATTCCTTCATGAATGACATCGGAATCAACACTAAAAAGACCACAGTCTCTTAGCGCTGCACGAATATCAATTTGTTTACCTAAGAACTGATACTCCACTAGGCATGCTTTGGGCAGGTGTGAGTTTAAACTCGCTACCCCAAGAGTAACACCAGACATAGAAACCGTATTTCGATAACTTGGCACCAATATAGTGTGGGCGATACTTTGCTTAGTTAGTGATTCAAACTCAGTAATAAAAATGCGATCGCTTAAGTAACTTACGGTTCCTGCATATTTAAATCGATTGGGTGCTATACCTGGCTGAGCCTTATCCCACAGATGCTCGATGTTTTTACTAAAAAAGCGATCCCCTTCTCGGTAGATATGTATCAACGCACGACAAATATAGCCAGGGTAGCCTAAAGCATGAAAATAGCTGTTATAAAAACCTTCGTAACGGCTCATTGCATCAATGTTATTAGGCAAAGACTCTATTACACGATCAACATGGCTTTTGTGAACCTGTCCAGTACCAAGCTGTTGATCCTCCAGCACATGCTGAAAATCTTTTTTCGACAACGCGAACGAATCTTTACTAATATCAAAAAACTCACAAATGGTCGCTAGATTATGATTTGAAGGAAAAACCTGGCCGCTTAAATACTTATTAAATTGCTGTCGATTAATTTTAAGCGAACGGCAAATATGAGCCACTGACCGCTGCTGATCACAGGCTAGACGCAGGTTTTTAGAAAAATTAGCTTTTGACACGAAATTTAGACCATATTAATGACATAGCATATACCAAGCATTTTGCACTAGGCATTCGTTAATAACAACTACACTCCTAAGCGTGTGAAAATGCGTCATATATAGCGCAGTAGCGAAATTGTTAATCTAATTTTTCGGTATTAATATATCGTCATCTTAATTAGTTGCCCGAAATAGTGCCTATGCCCAACTCCAACATTGCCATTGCTGGTTTTCAGCACGAAACTAATACTTTCTCCCCTGACTTAGCCACCTATGCTGAGTTTATGAAAGAAGATGGCTGGCCGGGCCTAACAGAAAAAAGTGACATCATACCTAGGCTAAAGAACATGAACCTGCCTATGGCAGGGTTTATTGAAGCCGTATCAGTAAACAAAAACATATTGCTGCACCCCATCGTGTGGGCATCAGCAGAGCCTTGTGGTTATGTAACCCAAGATGCATTTGACAAGATAGCCGCGAAAATATGTGACGGCATCGCCGAAATCAAGTCCCTAGACGGTATCTATTTAGACTTGCACGGCGCTATGGTGACACAAAACTATCAAGATGGTGAAGGTGAACTACTACGCCGTATTCGTCAATTAGTAGGCCCTAGCCTGCCCATAGTAGTCAGTTTGGATTTACACGCCAATATTAGCCCAGCCATGGTAGAACTCAGCTCTGCTATAGCCATATTTCGCAACTATCCCCACCTTGACATGGCCAGATCGGGTGCCAGAGCATATACATTATTGCAACACTTATCAGCAGGTAAACCGCTGCAAAAAACCATGCACCAACTACCGTTTCTGGTGCCACTCACCAGCCAATGTACAGACTTAGAGCCATGTAAGTCTATTTATAAAAATTTAGAGCAGTTAAATAACACCGATGAATCATTAATATCACTAGATTTTGCTTTAGGCTTCCCCGCCGCCGACACCTACGATTGTGGACCCTGCGTAGTGGCCTATGGTACTGACCAGCAAACCGTCGACACAGCCATAAACACTATGACGGCCATAGTATTAGAACAGGAAGCAGCACTATCTCAAACCTTATTTTCTGCCGACACTGCTGCCAAAAAAGCCACCCTCAATAATAGCCAACTCGTTGTTATTGCCGATGCCCAAGACAACCCAGGTGCAGGTGCTACATCTAATACCACGGGTGTACTTAGAGCCTTATTAAAACATAAGGCAAAGCAAGCTTATGTAGCAGTGCTAAATGATGTCGAGGTGACTACTCAAGCCCATAAACAAGGTTTAGGTGCACGCTTTCGGGCCGAATTAGGCGGTCAAAACAACGTATTTAATGATCAGCCCTTAAAATGCGAATTAGAAGTATGTCAACTTGCTGATGGTGATTTTGAATTTGAAGGAGAGATGTACCATGGTATCACTGCACACGTGGGCCCTATGGCGCTACTGAAGGTCATTGAAGAAGGCTCGGACGTGTATGTGATTACTGGCATCAACCGAGTGCAATGCTTAGATTTAGCAATATTCAAGCACCTTAATGTAAACCCTCAAACTGCCTCAGTCATTGCCGTAAAAAGCAGCGTGCATTTCCGAGCTGATTTTTCTCCCATAGCTAACGAAATATTAATTGTCGCCAGTCCAGGACACCATCCATGTGAATTAGAAACGGTGCTATATAAGCATTTACGGGATGGGATGAGACGCTGTTGAGTAATGCAGCCTCAGATTTAAAATCGAGCCTGTCGGAATTGGCTCGTGAATACACCCAAGAGGCTTTGGGTCATGTTTTATAATCCATAAAAATTGGCCATTCGAATAAGGAATAATCATGAACGTAATATGCACTCCTCACCTCTGGATTCCAATGCCTGACGGCACCAGACTTGGTGCTCGCCTTTGGTTACCAGAAAATATTACTGACCCGGTTCCAGCTATTCTTGAATATATCCCGTATCGTAAGGATGATTATAGTGCAATAAGGGATTCAACCACTATTGCTCATTTTGCTACTCAAGGTTACGCCTGTATTCGTGTTGATATGCGTGGTTCTGGTAGTTCTGATGGTGTGCTTTATGATGAATACACCGAGCAGGAAGTTGATGATGGTGTATGTGTGATCGAGTGGATGTCTGAGCAAAGTTGGTGTGATGGAAATGTTGGCACTATGGGCATTTCTTGGGGCGGCATTACAGGCTTACAGTTAGCAGTGCGCGCACCCAAAGCATTAAAAACAGTGATCACTCTTGGTGCTACAGATTCTCGATACTATGACGATGCTGGATATTATATGGGCTGTATGGTGGGCCAAACCATCGGTTGGGCTGCAATGATGTTTGGCTTAAATACCCGACCGCCCTACCCCGAACTAGTTGGAGAAGGTTGGCGAGATTTATGGCTTGATCGCTTGGAAAATGCACCTCACTATTTGGAACAGTGGTTCAGTCACCAACATGAAGATGAATACTGGCTCAATAATACCGTCAGAACTGACTATGATTCCATTAAAGTACCTATTTATGCGGTCAGTGGACACGCCGATTGCTGGCCAAATACAGTTCCACGCTTACTACAAAATTTGTCAGTACCGGTTCGAGGTTTACAAGGGCCCTGGGTCCATAGATACCCACATCTGGGAATTCCTGGACCGACCATTGATTTCTTGTCAGATGCATTACGTTGGTTTGACCATTGGCTGAAAGACAAAGACACCGGCATTATGGATGAAGCAGCTTATCAAGTTTACTTACAAGATAGTGTTCGTCCTCAAACCTATTACGACACTCGACCAGGTCGATGGGTAGGCGAGGAGCAATGGCCTTCGAAGCAAATCGAAAGTCAGGCATTCCACTTGACGGAGCAGGGATTGGCTCGTCAATCCACTACTGGGCAGCATTTTAATATTACCTCCCCACAATCCGTTGGCATGGCTTCAGGAGAATACATGCCTTGGTTTGCCTTTGGCCCTGGTGAAGAGTTACCCGATGATCAACAAACTGAAGATGCTGGGTCACTGACATTCGACACAGAAGTACTGCAATCCAATCTAGAAATACTCGGCAATGCAGTAGCTCGAATCAATTTGAGCTGCGACCAACCTCAGGCACTCGTGGCCGTCAGGCTTTGTGATGTGTGGCCAGATGGTGCCAGCACATTGATTACACGCGGTGTGTTAAATCTGAGCCAGAGAAATGGAAAATCAAATCCTGAGCCGATTATTCCTGGAGAACTATACCAGATTGAAGTATTACTCAATCACGTTGGTTATGTCGTTCCTGTTGGGCACAAGCTACGGCTATCCATTTCAACCAGTTATTGGCCTATCGCATGGCCTTCACCTACGAATACTCAAATTAATATATTGTCGGATGCCAGCCTACTTGAACTGCCAATTAGATCAGCCGATGCGATTAACGCGAAATTAAGTAAATACGGAAACACGCAGATCGGAGAACCTGTCGCAAACATGACACTACGAAAGGTTGAGCAAAAAAGAAACACCTATAAGGATCCTCATAGTGGGTTAAATATATTTGAAATTGTCGCTGACAATGGAGAGAAACGATTCCATGACAGTGGCGTAGCCATGGGGTCAACTGCTCTTACTCGTTTTTCAGTTGGCGATAATGACCCGCTTTCGGCTAAAGCCGAATACGAGTGGGTATGGGAATTTAGTCGTGAAAACTGGCAGACAAAAACTAAGACCAATACCACTATTACCAGCGACTTAAAGTATTTTTACCTTAAAGCAGAATCGATAGCGTGGGAAGGTGGTGTTGAAATATTTCGTAAGCAGTGGGATCACAAATATTTAAGGGATCATTTCTAGAACCTAGGCAGACAGATTGCGTTTTTGGTAGACGCCTGGATACACGCTTGGGCTATGTTTGACAGAGTTGTTGAAATGCTAGGCATAACATGTCCTTCATGAAATTAGCGGGCGATAAATTGCCATGCTTGTTGAGTTTAAATCACCGAAACCAGCCTACGTATTTGTGAAAATTATTGGTTCCAACACCATGGAATAAAGCCACCCTACCCAGGCTATTGAATGGTTACAGCACTCTGACTCACGGCCACTGTTGGACATGTGTCAGCCCTATAAAGACGAATTGAAATTGTATGAGGGCTCATCATTTGTCGATGACGCCAAGCATGAAGGTGTCCAATGTATCTCTCCTGCTGGTGACCATGCAGAACAAATCAACTTGATATATAGTGAAGACAATGACGCACCTGTCCACGGGAGAAGCTCCAATTGATTTGCAATAGGAAGGCAGCCTAAAAACTCTAGGGTGACATACTAAGAATCGATGCAGGCTGGGCTTGCGGGTGAGATGTTGGTGAGGCCAATTCACCTAGCTTAACGGGGACCAAATAGGGGACTAAATATGAATATTATTGAATAATATAATGCATAAAATCTGTAAGTCTCTGATTTAATTGGCGCGCCAGGAGGGAGTCGAACCCCCGACCAACAGGATCGGAACCTGCTACTCTATCCAGCTGAGCTACTGGCGC
>ENA-OQVM01001580-OQVM01001580.1-marine-metagenome-genome-assembly--contig:-NODE-1580-length-29641-cov-13.231768_pt1 | contig 29641 bp, 33 predicted proteins | sample MGYA00237776_ERZ505498 | MGnify/ENA primary metagenome ERZ505498 (study PRJEB26159, sample SAMN06265151) | marine metagenome | isolation source: Helgoland LTER site | place: Germany:Helgoland, sampling...
CCGCAAACTTATCAAGGCCTGTTCCTGATGGCATTGCCGCATTAATGGCAATAATTTTATCATCTTTTTTTGCTTCATTAATTAAGGCTTTAGCAAACACTCCGGTATAACTAGGTGCTTTTGGGATCGATTTATTTTGTGCCCCTGTACTCACATTAAAAGTAGATACGCCGTGATATTTATCAGCAGCATTTTCAGCGTGAGAGTATCCCTTACCTTTTTGTGTAACAACGTGCACCAAAATTGGTCCGCTACCGGCATCACGAACGTTTTTAAGGACTGGTATAAGGTGTTCCATATTATGACCATCAACTGGACCCACGTAATAAAAACCGAGTTCTTCGAACAGCGTTCCCCCTGTTGCCATTCCCCGTGCATACTCTTCGGCCTTTTTAGCCGTTGAACTGATAGTACGTGGAAATTTTCCTACAATATTTTTGGCAAAGTCTCGTAGGTTTAAATAAGACCTTGATGATAATAGCCGAGCAAGATATGCGCTCATAGCCCCGACAGGAGGCGCAATAGACATATCATTATCATTGAGTATCACAATGAGGCGACTATTCAATGCACCTGCATTATTCATCGCTTCATAAGCCATACCAGCACTCATAGCGCCATCACCAATTACGGCAACAACATTCTGATCACTTTCAACATCCTTAAGATCACGTGCTACAGCCATACCTAATCCTGCAGAAATGGATGTTGAGCTATGGCCGGCACCAAAGGGGTCATATTCACTTTCTTTTCGTTTAGTAAAACCGGCAAGACCACCACCTTTACGAATTGTTTTCATTTTATCACGACGACCAGTAAGAATTTTATGAGGATAACATTGATGACCCACGTCCCAGATTAATTTATCATCAGGTGTATTAAACACATAGTGAATAGCCGTTGTTAGTTCGACAACGCCAAGGCCAGCGCCAAGATGACCACCTGTAAGTGAGACATTATAAATCATATCAGCACGCAACTCATCAGCAAGAGACTGAAGTTGCCCAACATTTAATTTCCGAACATCCGCCGGAATATCTATTTTATCCAGTAAAGGTGTATTTGGTTTACCATTCATATGTAATTCTTCATCTAATTTTTAATAATTACGGCCCACAACGAATGCAGCTAATGATCTTAATATATTTGCTTTATCGTCAAAAATTTCTAAACCTTTAATAGCTTGGTTAATTAATTTATCAGCTTTTATTTTTGCATTTCCGGCACCTATAAGAGAAACTATAGTTGCTTTACCTGCCCGAATATCTTTTCCTGCTGTCTTACCTATATCTAATGAGCTTCTTTCTATATCAAGTAGATCATCTACAATCTGAAATGCCAGGCCAATATCACGTCCGTAATGTTTTAACGCATCACGTCTCTTGCCTTTGACTTGAGCCAATATTGCACCAGCCTCACAGGAAAAAACAATTAATGCACCAGTCTTCATCTGCTGCATACGGTTTATTTCGTTCTCAATCAAGCTTTGATTTTCTGATTTCAAATCAATCATTTGCCCTCCAACCATGCCTAGCGCGCCAACTGCACGAGATAAAGTTGCAATAAGCTCACATCTTATTTCAGGGTCAGAATGTGTTTTGACATCTGATAAGATTTCAAAACAAAGTGTAAGAAGTGCATCTCCTGCAAGAACTGCTGTAGCCTCACCAAATTTAATGTGTGTTGAGGGTTTACCTCTTCTTAAAGCGTCATTATCCATGCAGGGTAAATCATCATGAATTAATGAGTATGCATGTATACATTCTACTGCTGCACCAATAGCAATTAATGTCTGATATTTAATCTTAAATATAGAACCAATATCTAATAAGATTTTTGACCTAATCTTTTTTCCACCAGGAAATAAGCCATATTTCATTGCAGGAATTAATTCAGTTTTTTGTTGTTTGGTAATAAATTTTTGTAAAAATATATTTGTATCTTTTGCTATTTCTTTAAGCTTATTTCTCATTTTTTTTTGTTAATATTTTATTAATTCTATTTTTTGTTTCTTCATTAATTTTTTTATTGTCCTTATGAAATTTTTTTTCAATAATATTATTTAATCTTAACAACTTTTGATAATCGTCTATAGAATTTTCTAGATCTTTTTTTTTTTCTAGATATTCAATAATTTTATTTGCTTCAATTGTTAATTCTTCTAAAGAACCAGGGGTATTATCAAGTGGTAAATTTTTATCTTTCATATAATAATAATTATTAATATATGAAATCTTATCAATCAAAAATCAAAAAAGCGAAAAATTATCTTGATAATCATTATTGCATAGGTGTCCCTACAGAAACTGTCTATGGATTAGCAGCCAACGCATACTCTAATAATGCGGTTAAAAAGATATATAAATTGAAAAAAAGACCAAAATCTAACCCCTTAATTGTTCACTATCACAGTATCAAAGACTTAAAAAAAGATTGTTTGTTAAATGATAGTTTTATCAAATTGTATAAAAAATTCTCTCCTGGGCCGATTACATATGTCTTAGATTTAAAAAAAAATTCCAAAATTTCTAAAATAGTTACTAACAAACAATCTAATTTAGCAGTAAGATTTCCTAAACATAAAATCTTTAGAAAATTATTAAAAGAGCTTGATTACCCAATAGCTGCTCCTAGTGCAAATATTTCAACAAAAGTAAGTGCTGTGCAGAGTTCAGATATTGTAGAGGATTTTGGAAATAAAGTTAAATATATTTTAGATGGAGGTCAATGTAAAATAGGTATAGAATCAACAATAATTGATTTAAGAGATAAACCAAAAATACTTAGATTAGGTGGTCTAGAAATTTCTAAAATAGAAAAAGTTTTGTCTAAGAAAATTAAAATAAATATTAATCCTAAAAAAAAAATTTCTCCTGGCCAATCTAAAATTCACTATTCACCTGGTATTCCACTAAAAATGAATATTAAAAAAACTAAAATTGATGAGGCATATATTTTAATAAAAAAAAGAAAAAATCATTTATCTAATTATTTTTATCTGAGTAAAAAAGGAGATTTGAATGAAGCTACTAAAAACCTTTATTCCTGTTTAAGAAAAATAAAAAACAAAGGTTATAAATCAATTGCAGTAGAAAAAATTCCTAATGTGGCTCTTGGAAAAACAATTAATGACAGATTAATTCGAGCCTCTAAATTTTGATTAAAAAAAACCAATTGAACTAATCAATTTTTTAAAATTATATAAAAATAAGATGATGGTTGATAAAATTAATTTTGAAGCTAAGCAAATGAGATTGTTGGTTTACTTTGACTAAATAGATGTAGTAAAATAACAACAATAATTGGTGCGCCTGCTAGGAGTCGAACCCAGAACCTCCTGATCCGAAGTCAGGCGCTCTATCCAGTTGAGCTACAAGCGCGTATAGTATTAATATTATATTTTATGGAAAAAAACATTAATTTAATAGTTAAAGAAGATGAAAACAACCTCAGGCTTGATGTATTTATTAATAAACGTGAAAATTTAATTAGCAGAACAAGAATTAAAAATTTAATACTGAAAGAAAAATTAAAGCTAAATAATAAGATTGTTAATAGCCCATCCAAAAAAGTACTAATTGGTGATAAAATAACCCTTCAAATTCCTGAACCAAAAGAAGCTTCATTAAAACCTTATAATTTTAAATTAGAAATCATTTATGAAGATAGTGACCTTCTTGTAATAAATAAACCAGCTGGAATTATTATGCATCCAGGAGCAGGTAATTATGATGAGACAATTGTAAATGCTCTAATGCATTATAATAAAGACTCTTTATCTACAATTGGTGATGAACTGCGCCCTGGTATCGTTCATAGAATAGATAAGGACACTTCTGGATTAATTGTTATTGCAAAAAACAATGAAACACATGAAAATTTATCGCATCAATTTAGCGAACATTCAATTACCAGAGTTTACCAACTTTTAATCTGGGGAAAACTTAGACCTTCGTCTGGAAAAATTGATACGTTTATCACTCGAAGTTCAAAAAATAGACAAATGATGGAAGTAAGTAATTCTAAAGGTAAAAGAGCAATTACAAATTATAAAACTATTGAAGTTTTTGAAAATGACAAAACACCTACATTAAGTTTTGTTGAATGTAGATTAGAAACTGGACGCACGCACCAAATAAGAGTTCACATGACTCACATGGGTAATAGCATTATGGGTGATGGTAAATATAAAAAAAAATATAAAAAACTTAAAAATATTGACACAAATTTAGAAAATTTAATTTGTAAATTAAACAGACAATTTCTACATGCTCAAACGTTAGGTTTTATTCACCCAAAAACTAATGAGGAGATGGTCTTTACCTCAATTTTGCCACAAGAACTTGAAAATATTCTAACATTGCTTAGAAATACTAGTAAATAAAGTCTTGAAATAATATCACGGTCAACTAAATAAATACTAATCATGAGCACTACTATGAATAACAACCTGCCAACACTTTCTAACGAAGGTGGTCTATCCGCTTATCTTGAGCAGATTAAAAAGTTTCCTATGCTCGAGGCTGAAGAAGAATATATGTTAGCAAAAAATTGGAAGGCAACAGGAAATATAAAATCTGCAGAAAAGTTAGTAACAAGTCATCTTAGACTTGTTGCAAAAATTGCAATGGGATACCGAGGATATGGTCTTCCAGTAAATGAAATGATTTCTGAAGGAAATGTAGGATTAATGCAAGCTGTAAAGAAATTTGAACCAGAAAAAGGTTTTAGATTGGCTACATATGCAATGTGGTGGATCAAAGCATCTATACAAGAATATATATTAAGATCTTGGAGCCTAGTAAAAATAGGAACAACAACTGCTCAAAAAAAATTATTTTTTAATCTAAAAAAAATTAAAAATCAAATTGCACCTCAATCTGAAGGTGATTTAAGACCAGAACATGTAAATGAAATAGCAAATAAACTTGATGTTAGTAAAGATGAAGTAGTTTCAATGAATAGAAGACTGTCAGGTAAAGAATTTTCTCTTAATGCTCAAGTTGGTGAGGATGGAGATGAGTGGCAGGATTGGTTGGTTGATAAAGAATTAGATCATGATTTAAAATTTGCTCATCAAGAAGAGATGGTTCAAAGACAAGGTTTGTTAAAAGACTCTATAAAAATATTAAATGAAAGAGAAAGAGAAATTTTATATTCAAGAAGATTAAATGATGAACCTACTACACTGGAAGACTTAAGTAAAAAGTATAAAATTAGTAGAGAAAGAATTAGACAAATTGAGAATAAAGCTTTTGAGAAACTTCAAAAACACATGCTGTTATCTGCTAAATCAAAAAATTTGCTACCTGTTAACTAAACTTCAAAAGGATTTTCTAAAAGAATAGTGTCTTCTCGTTCAGGGCTTGTCGAAATACTTGAAACCTTAGTTCCAATAAAGTCCTCTAGCGCATAAATATATTTTTTTGCATTCTCGGGTAAAGCCTCAATATTTTTTATTCCTTGAGTAGAGCTTTTCCATCCAGGAAAAGTTTTATAAATTGGTTTTATTTTTAGTTGATCTTCAACGGCTGCAGGCAAATAATCCATTCTTTTTCCATCCAATTCGTACTCAACACACATTTTAATTTCATCTAATTCATCTAAAACATCTAATTTAGTCAGTGCAATACCATCTATTCCTGAAATTTTAATTGTTTGTCTTACTAAGACCCCATCAAACCAACCACATCTTCTTTTTCTGCTTGTAACAGTACCAAATTCTTTTCCTCTTGACCCAAGTAATTCTCCAATATCATCAGTTAGTTCAGTGGGAAAAGGACCTTCGCCTACTCTTGTTGTGTAAGCTTTAGTTATTCCAAGAACATAATGAATAGAATTTGGTCCACAACCAGTTCCAGTCGCAGCACTAGAAGCTACAGTGTTCGAGGATGTTACAAAGGGATATGTTCCATGATCAACATCAAGTAAAATTCCTTGTGCTCCTTCAAATAATATTCTCTTTTTTTGTTTTTTGAATTCATCAATTCTAAGCCATACTGGCTGAGAAAACTTAAGTATTTCTGGTGCAATTTTTAACAAGTCTGATTTGAGTTTATCTTTTTCAAAGATTTTCTTACCTAAGCCTTTTCTAATTGCATTGTGGTGTAAAAGTACAGTTTCTAATCTATGATCAAGATTACTCTCCGACAATAAATCCATAACTCGAATTGATCTTCTTCCAACTTTATCTTCATAAGCAGGGCCAATTCCTCTTCTTGTAGTTCCAATTTTTCCTTTTCCAGCAGCATCTTCTCTTATCTCATCCATTTCTCTGTGAAATGGTAAAATTAAATTAGCAGATTCTGAAATTATAAAATTATCTATATTAACCTCAACACCTTTAGATTTAATTTCTTTAATTTCTTCCAATAATGCCCAGGGATCAACAACAACTCCATTGCCAATAATTGAAATTTTATTTTTTCTTACAATTCCAGAAGGTAACAACCTTAACTTATACGTGACTCCATCTATAACTAAAGTATGCCCCGCATTATGTCCGCCTTGGAATCTAATTACAACATCTGCTTGGTCTGACAGCCAATCAACGATTTTTCCTTTACCTTCATCTCCCCACTGTGATCCAACAACTACAACGTTTCTCATTATCTAAATTCTTTTTCTATTGTTATCGAGCTTAAATGGTTAATCGGTCCATGGCCTTTACCAAAGTTAATCTTAGAATTAATTGAATTATTTACATACTTAGTTGCAAGCTCACAAGATTTCTTTAGTGTTTTTCCACATCCAAAAAATGAAGTAATAGCTGAAGATAAAGTGCAACCAGTTCCATGTGTATTATTAGTTGTAATTCGATTGTTTTTAAAAATCATAATCTCTTTTTTATTAACAAAAATATCTTGGACTATTTTAGAATTTAGATGCCCCCCTTTAATAAATACATTTTTAGCACCAAGGTTTAACAGCTTGCTTGCTGCATAAATCATATCTTCTTTACTTTTAATCTTTGTATTAGTTAAGATTTCTGCTTCAGGAATATTTGGAGTTATTAAACTAACCATTTTAATCAATTTATTTTTTAGTAATTTTATTGCTTCATTATCAATTAGCTTTGCACCTCCTTTGGCTACCATAACTGGATCTAAAATAATTTTATTAACTTTTATTATGTCTAAAGATTTAATAACAGACTTGATAACTTTAGAAGAGTGCAACATGCCAATCTTGATTGCATCAGGCCTAATATCTTTTGAAGTAAATTCTATTTGTTTAGATATTTCTTTTGGATTTATTGGGATTATTGATTTTACACCTGTGGTATTTTGAACTGTAACTGCTGTGATTGCTGTCATGGCATAGGATCCTAGAGCAGTGACTGTTTTAATATCAGCTTGAATGCCAGCTCCACCAGAAGAGTCCGATCCAGCAATTATCAATATTTTTGCTTTAGGTTTCAATTTATTTTATTTTTTTCCTAATAATTTCTAAACAATTCAGTAAAAGTTTTTTATTTATACCTTCTCCCATAATCCTTATTTTAGATTCTGTTCCTGACTTTCTAACTAGGATTCTTCCCTGATTTTTTATTAATTTTTCAGCTTTTTTAATAGAACTTCTTACATCGATATTATTTATTATATTTTTATCTTTTACTTCAATATTTTCTAGGATTTGTGGAGTTTTAATAAAAGTATTAAAAAAATTACTAGCCCTTTTCCCTTTTCTTAGAGAAAATAATACTTCTAAAGCAACCAACAAACCATCTCCTGTAGTTGCAAATTTACCTAAAATAATATGACCTGATTGTTCACCTCCAAGATTAAAATTATATTTTTGCATTTTTTCTTTTACATATCTGTCCCCAACATTTGCTCTTATAAATTTTATATTCTTTCCTTTAAAAAATTTTTCTAAACCATAATTAGACATTAGAGTGCCAATCACACCTCCTTTTAGCATTTTTTTTTGTTTCCACCTTAGAGCTATTGCTGCAATTATTTGATCTCCATCAATGATATTACTTTTTTCATCACACAAAATAATTCTATCCGCATCGCCATCTAAAGAAATACCAAGGTGTGCTTTATATTTTTTTACTGCATTTTTAATTTTACTTGGATGTGTTGAACCACAATTTTTATTAATATTTAATCCATTTGGTTTTGCACCAATTGTAAACACTTTTGCTCCAAGGGATTTTAATAATTCTGGACCTGCTTTATAGCCAGCTCCATTTGCACAATCTATTACTATTCTTAAACCTATAAGGTTAAAATCCTTTGGAAAATTTTTTTTTAAAATTTTAATATATTCATCATTTGCTGTTTCCAGTCTTTTAACTCTCCCTAATTTTTGTGGTCGACTTAAATTGTTATCAATTTTTTTATCAATTAATTTTTCTATTTTTTTTTCAATTTTGTCAGATAATTTTAGACCATCTGGTCCAAATAATTTTAGACCATTGTCGGAATAAGGATTATGTGAAGCTGTTATCATAATGCCCATATTAGCCTTCATTTTTCTTGTTAGCATTGCAAGACCATTCGTTGGTAAGGGACCCAAAGTATAAACATGCATGCCTGCTGAAGCTAACCCCGATACTAAAGCAGGCTCAAGTGTATAACCTGACAACCTAGTATCTTTTGCAATAATAGCTAATTGTTTTGTTTTTTTTTGAATTTTAAAATATGTTCCTGATGCTAATCCAAACTTGAAAAACATATCACCATTAATATTCTTGCTATTAACTAATCCTCTGATGCCATCTGTGCCAAAATATTTTTTTGTCATTAGTTTTGGATTATGTTTTTAAATACTTTTATACTTTGCATTAATTCCTTTACGTCATGTATTCTCAAAATTTGCACCCCTTGTGAGGCTAAATAAAGAGACGAAGCAACTGTTCCCCCAGTTCTATTTTCTGTATCATTTATGCCAGCAATTTCTTTGATAAATCTTTTTTTTGACACACCCACTAATATAGGAAAACCAAGTGTATGAAAAATAGAAATATCCCTTATTAAATTCATATTATGTTTCAAATTTTTTCCAAAACCTATACCTGGATCAATTATAATATTATTATGTTTTATACCCTTCGTTCTTAACAGTTTTATTTTTTTTTCAAAAAAATCATAGATATCTAATAGTGCATTTTTATAGACTGGTTTAATTTGCATTGTTTCTGGTGTCCCTTGACAATGATGAATAACAAATGGTGTTTTATAATCTCTTAAGATCTCAATTGTTTTTTGATCATATTCTAGCCCTGAAATATCATTTATAATTTTAACTCCAAGTTTAATTCCTTTCTTCATTATTTCTGATTTTCTGGTATCTAATGATATTGGCAATTTTTTACTTATCTTCTTAATAGTATTTTCAATTCTTTTCCATTCTCTTGCATTGCTTACAGTTTGTGACCCTGGTCTTGTTGACTCACCGCCCACATCAATAATATTTGATCCAAATTTAAATAAATTCATAGCATGAGCCACACCTCTATTTTTTTTATTAAATCTTCCTCCATCAGAAAAACTATCTGGTGTTAAATTTAACACACCCATTAAATTTGGAATATCATTTAAATTAAGATTGGCAAAATTTTTATTCTTTTTAGTAATTATGGAAAGATCTTTTGTAACTTTATTTCTTAAAAATTTTGGTAAATTCTTAACATCTTTTATCTGAATTGTTTTTTTTGAATTTCTAGAAATTATCTCAATTTCATTAAAGGAAATTTTATTATTTCCTCTTAATGGTAAATTAATTTTTTTATTTACAAGATTAATTGATTTTTTTCCATGAGTAAAATTACACGCTCTTGTGTAATATTTTTTCATTAATTTTTAATGAACTATTTTTGGCTTAAGACCCATTGAGCTTAAAGCAGAGTCTTTATCATCATCTTCCACTTTTAAATCTTCTTTGTTGCTTGGGTATATATTTTTATTTATTAGGTTGTCTATCTCTTCACCAGTTAATGTTTCATAAACTAAAAGTGCTTTTGCAATTTTATGAAGATCATCAACCTTAGTTGTTAATATTTCTTTTGCTTTATTGTACCCTTCATCAACTAGTTTTCTTATTTCTTTATCTATTTTTTGAGCAACAGCTTCTGACACACTTTGTGTTCTAGCTACTGATCTACCTAAAAAGACCTCTTCTTCATTTTCACCATATTCTACAGGTCCTAATTCTTCTGTCATTCCATATTTTGTTACCATCGCTCTAGCTAATTGTGTGGCTTGGTTTATGTCTGATCCAGCTCCACCGCCAGCTCCTGTTGAAATATTATCTTTTCCAAAAATTACTTCTTCAGCCACTCTTCCACCAAAACAAACAGCCATTCTAGCTTTTAAAAACTTAATTGAATACCCATGCTTGTCTCGTTCAGGTAAATTCATTACCATTCCTAAGGCTCTCCCTCTTGGTATGATTGTTGCTTTATGTATTGGATCATAGCCTTCCATATTAAAAGACACAAGTGCATGCCCACCTTCATGATAGGCTGTTAATTTTTTTTCATCCTCTGTCATAACCATTGATCTTCTTTCGGCACCCATCATTACTTTATCTTTGGCTTCTTCAAACTCATCAAGAGTTACTATTCTTTTATTTTTTCTAGCTGCTAATAAAGCTGACTCATTAACTAAATTTGCAAGATCAGCCCCTGAAAATCCTGGTGTTCCTCTTGCAATAGTTCTTAAGTTAACATCTGGAGCCATCTTTATTTTTTTAACATGTACTTTTAAAATTTTTTCTCTACCAATAATATCAGGATTTGAAACAACTACCTGTCTATCAAATCTTCCTGGTCTTAATAAGGCTGGATCTAAAACATCTGGTCTGTTAGTAGCCGCAATAATTATGACACCCTCGTTTGTGTCAAATCCATCCATTTCAACTAATAATTGGTTTAATGTTTGCTCTCTCTCGTCATTTCCACCACCTAGACCAGCTCCTCTACTTCTTCCTACAGCATCTATTTCATCAATAAAAATTATACATGGGGAATGCTTCTTACCTTGTTCAAACATGTCCCTAACTCGTGAGGCACCAACACCAACAAACATCTCTACAAAATCTGAACCTGAAATAGTAAAGAAAGGAACCCCAGCTTCTCCTGCTATAGCTCTTGCAAGTAATGTTTTTCCTGTACCTGGAGGACCAACCAACAAACACCCCCTAGGGATTTTACCTCCTAACTTACTAAATTTTTTTGGATCTTTTAAAAATTCTACAACTTCTACAACTTCTTCTTTTGCTTCTTCAACTCCAGCAACATCGTTAAAAGTTACTTTTCCTTTTAACTCATTCATCATTTTAGCTTTGGACTTACCAAAGCCCATTGCGCCACCTTTTCCACCTTGCATTTGTCTCATAAAAAAAATCCAAACAGCTATTAATAACAACATTGGAAACCAGGATAATAAAATACCAAAAAGAGATGGCATTTTATCTTCTATTGGAGCTGCAGAAATACTTACTCCTTTACTAGACAGTTTTTCAATTAAATTAGGATCATTAGGTGAATATGTTGAAAAAGAGTCTCCATTAGAAAAAACACCTTTTATATTGTTGCCCTGTATTTCAACTTTTACAACTCCACCATTTTCTACCTCAGTTAAAAATTCTGAAAATATAATTGCATTATTTGCACCCATGCTAGCCTGTGGGTTTTTAAACATATTGTAAAGTCCAATTGTTAGAAAAACAATTACAGCCCACATTGCTAAATTTTTCATGTTCATAACCTTAAGATAATAATTATTGCTAATTAAACAAGTGTCAAATTGTTACATAATTCAGACTTTATGAGCACTTTCTCTGGATATTAATATAGTTTCGTTAATCCTTTCAATAATACAGCCACCCAATGTTAACTTGGTAAAAGATTTTTGTTTAATGGCATTAATTACTTCATCAATGCTTTTTCCCCTAACAGGATAATATTTTCTTCCAATAATTTGAATAATTTTTGTTAAAGATCTAAAAATTACCTCATGTGACTGATCAAAAAAAAATTTATTTAAAATGTAAGTTTTACCTTTATTCAATAACTTTGAATTCTTATTTAAATTTCTATCCACATAAAATTTAATTGATCTATCTGAGTCTCTTAGATTATTAATGGTTAGTTCAAGCTTTTTAATATCCAAGCCTTCTTTTTCTAAAGAGTGTAATAAGTTTCGAATTCTTGTTCTTTTATATTTTTCATCTTTATTAGATGGGTCATTAACATAAAAATTAAAAATAATTTTTGTGATATAAATTAAATCTTTTTTTTCTATATCAAGAAGTGGTCTTAAAATATTAATATTTTGATCTCTGTATTTACTAATTTTATTGAATGAAATTAATCCATTTAATCCACTTCCTCTAACTATTCTGATTAAAAAATTTTCTAAAACATCATTTAAGTGATGTCCTAACAATAAGTGTTTTATATCTTTTTTTTTACACTGATTAATTAATAATGAATATCTTTTATTCCTTGCTATAGCTTGAATATTTTTAGTTGGTTTTTTTCCATTCCATTTTAAAATCTCACAATTTATATCAATGCTCTTTAAAAAAAATTTTATATTTGTGGCCTCTAAAGATGACTCACTTCGAAGTCTATGATCAACAATAAAGTAATATATTTTAATATTTTTTTTAATAGCATAACATTTTGCTAAATATGCTAAAGCTAGACTATCTGGGCCTCCTGATACAGCCACGGCTAGGTTTTCTTCAACCTTCAAAGATGCTGCAAACTTTTTATATATTCTAGAAATTTTTTTTTTATTTAAGTATTCAAGAATCTGACTACGTGTTTTGTTTTTCACACTCAAATTTTTTAGATTCATACTTAGCTTTTTGTAATACTGATTGATTGGCTTTAGGATATTGCTTTGCAACACCTTCAATCATCTTACATCCTTGTTCTTTTTCACCTATCTGTACCATTGATACACCAAGTTTTAATAAATTTATAGGAGCCTTCTCACCTTTTGGATATTTTTGATAACCTTCCAAATAAGCTGAGGCAGCATCTGTATAAAGCTGCCTAATTCTAAAAGTTTCAGCGTACCAATATTGTGCATTACCTGCTAAAGCATTTTCTGGATTAGCTAATACAAACTCTCTAAAAGCTCGCTCAGCGGTATTATAATCTCCCACTTTTAAAAAACTTGTTGCAAACTCATATTGTTTTTCAGGTATATCATCTGGCAGTATTGTTTGTTCTGCCTGAAAAGTTTCTGTTACTATTGAAGAGGTTGTTTCAATAGATTGAATTTGTTGTGTAGTATTTTGGTCTTCATTATCTTTATAAGAAATTGAGCCCAAATCTTGTGGCTGTGAAGAGCCTGGTAAAACTTTTTCCACTGTTTCTTTTGGTCTAGATGTTAATTTTTGATTTACTTCTCCTGATGATAATGCATTTTCAACTTCTTGAAATCTTACTTGATTATCAGCTTGAACTTTAGAAAGTCTATTTGATAATTTATCAAGCTTAAAATTAATTTCTTCAAATTTGTTAGTTAATTCTTGAAACTGATTTTCAATATCTGATAGTTTTAGTAAATGTCTTGTTAGAACATCTTCCGAACTTTGATCAAAATTTTCTTGATTACTTAAGCTGCTTGTATTGATTGATCCTGAATAAACTGCCTTCTCAAGTGTTTTTAAATCTTTTTGAATTAGTTCTAATACTTCATTTAAATTATGATTATCAGCCAATGTAATATTTGAAAATAAAATAAATAAAGCTAGGGCCTTGATGTGAAATATTTTTTTATAACTTAACATAAAGTCTAATTTGTAATTATAATGATGGCAAAAAAAAGACCCTATTCACTAATTAAATAGTGATAGGGTCTTTTATAAATTAATTTATTTAACTAACTTAATTAGCTTTAACAGTAACCGATCTTCTGTTTTTTGACCAAGCTAATGGATTAGATCCTGAGTCTACAGGTCTTTCTTTACCATAACTTAATACTGAAATTCTGTCAGAAGAAATTCCATAAGTCATTAAATAATCTTTTGCTGAATTAGCTCTTCTTTCGCCTAATGCTAAGTTATACTCTCTTGTACCTCTTTCATCTGCGTGACCTTCTAATACAACATTAATATCTGAGTTTTTTCTTAACCATGCAGCTTGTTTTCTTAAAGTATCTCTTGAAGCTGTTGTAAGTACTGTTTCATTTGTTGCAAAGAAAACTCTGTCAGGAACACCTGAGGCTAAATATTCTACTGAATCTGTTCCCGTATAAACATCACCTTGAAGTTGACCTGTTGTTTTTTTAGTTGCACATGCTGATAGCACTAAACTTGCTATTAAAATCAAAAATGTATTTTTTAAAATCTTGCTTAAGTTCATTATTGCTCCTTAGTCCATTTATTGTAATTCGTTATTTTTTTCATATTTAATTAGACCTTTCAAGTTAAAAATCAAGCTTAATTACAGCTAATTCGTTAATAAAGATGACCAAGATGGGTCTGAAGCATCTGTTTCTGTTTCAATCAATCTTTCGTTATAACCTGTCAAATCTATAGACCACAATTTAGCAGAAAATCCCTCTCCTTTTGCGTTTGTTTTTGTTTCTCTATAAAATATTAATACTCTTCCATTTGGGGACCATGATGGTGCCTCTTGATAAAAATTTTCAGTTAATAATCTTTCACCACTTCCATCTGTTCTCATTACTCCAATATAAAATTTTCCTTTATGCAGCTTTGTAAATGCAATTAAATCTCCCCTTGGAGACCATACTGGCGTACCGTAAAGTCCGTTGCCAAAAGATATTCTTTTAACATTTTTTCCATTGCTTTCCATTATATAAATTTGTTGGTAACCGCTTCTATCAGAATTAAAAGTAATGTATTTTCCATCAGGAGAATAAGAAGGCGAGGTATCAATTGAAGGATGATTTGTAATTCTTTCAACAATTCTATTCTCTAAATCCATTGTATAAATATCTGAATTTCCATCTTGAGCAAAACTCATTATAATTTTTTTAGCATCTGGAGAAAACCTTGGTGCAAATGTCATTCCTGGAAAATCTCCAACTACTTCTTGCATTCCCGTTTCAATATCTAGTAAATAAACTCTTGGTAAGTTTCTAAAATAAGAGAGATATGTAACCATTTGATTAGTTGGGCTAAATCTTGGTGTTAAAACTAACTCATTCCCTAGAGTTAAAAATTTATTATTAAAACCATCTTGATCCATAATGGCTAATTTCTTTATTCTATTAGTTTTTGGCCCCTCTTCCGCTACATAAATTATTCTTGTATCAAAATATCCTTTTTCACCTGTTAGACGCTCATAAACTTTATCTGTAATTATATGACCAACTCTTCTCCAATTACTTGGAACAGTAGTAAATGCTAATGCCATCATTTCTTTTCCAGCTAAAATATCCCACAGTCTAAATTCAACTCTTAATTTATCTTCTACAAAAGTTACTTTGCCAGTTATTAATGCTTGTGCTTTAATTAAATTCCAATCTTCAAATCTAGGTTTTAAATTTGCAATATCAGGTTTTTGAAGAAATGCATTTTTATCTAAAGGATTAAAAAGGCCTGTCTGTTTTAAATTATTTTCAACTATTAAAGATATTTCAGCTCCTAAATTTTCTTTTTTTAAAATTTTTTTAAAATTTTCTTTAGAATTATCATCGATTGAAAGTGGAGAAACAGCAACAGGAAGAGGGCTCAAGTTTCCTCTCGTAATATCAACTTCTATCAAAGCCATTGCTTTAATTGGAAATATGATCAGTAATATTAATAAATATCTATATAGCATTTTATCCTTCTAACATTTCTCTTGCATCAAAATTTAATTGTAACTCTTTCCATCTCTCATATCCAGTGCTAGGTACTCTAAGAGGCTGACATAGTTTTACTGCTCTCAATGCACTTTCTGCTAAAACTTTATAAAATCCTTGTCCTGGTTTATTCATTCTAGCATGATCAAGAATTTCAGAATCTATAATAGATCCATCTGGCTTTAATTGTAACTTAATTCTAACTAGTAAATTTTCGTTGTAAGGTAATCCTAAAGGAATACTCCAACATCCAAATATTTGTGCTTTTAGAGCATCTTCTTCACTTAGTGATAAACCACCAAATTCTATATTCTTATCTTGATCCTGGCTTATTTCATTGCTTTTTTTGTTTGTTTCAGCACTTTCTACTTTAGATTTATCAATTAAGGCTGCAATATTATTTGGATCAAATAAATCTTTTTTTTCAAATTCTGAAACTTGTTTAATTTCTGTTTCAACTTTTTCAGGGTTTTGTTTGTCTTCTTTAATTTCTTTAACCTTTTCTAATTTTTCATCAGGCAAAGGTATTGCATCTTGTTTGTCTTTTTTAACTGCTTTTGGAGGGGCTTGTTCAGAGACAAGTTTTTTTTCTTTTTCTTTAACTTTTTCAATTATTTTTTTTGCTTTAGGTGCAAATGGAATATTTGTTTTATCTGTAATCTGAATTAGTTCAACTGAAACAATCGGTGGTAAATCAATTGGTTTTTTAGCTAAGAAAGGTAAACTCATGGCAGTAATTAATACAAGAAGTATATGAAACCCAAAAGAAATAAATATATTTCTATTCACTTTTACTACCTCTCTTTATATGGTTCAGAAATCAATGCTACTTTAGTAAAACCAGACCCAGACAACATTCCCATTATCTCCAAAACCCTACCATAATTTATTGATTTATCTCCTCTGACATAGATTCTTGTATCTGTTCTATTCTTCGATACAGCTAAAATCTTCGCTGTTATTTTATCATAATCAACTTTTGATTCTTGAATAAATATCTCACCTTTAGCATTAATAGATAGTGTTAATGGTTCAAGCTCTTCTGGTAATGTGTCTGCAGAACTTTCAGGTAAGTCGACCTGTACTCCGACTGTTAACAATGGAGCTGTAACCATAAATATAATTAACAAAACTAACATTACATCCACAAAAGGAGTAACATTTATTTCACTCATAGGCTCTTTTGATGAACGATTGAGTTTAAAAGCCATTTTAAATTATTGATAAAAATCTTTTAGAAAAATTTTCTAATTTTTGTGAATATTTTTTTGAGTCTAAATTAAATTTATTGTAAGCAACAACTGCTGGAATCGCTGCTAACAAACCTAATGCGGTTGCAAATAAAGCTTCGGCTATTCCTGGTGCTACAATTGCTAAACTAGTATTTCTTGAAATGGCAATTGATTGAAATGAATTCATTATTCCCCAAACAGTTCCAAATAAACCAATAAACGGTGCCGTTGAACCAACTGTTGCTAAAAAAGTAAAACCTTTATCAATTTTTGATATTTGTTTTTCAATACTAACCTCCAGCATTCCACTCATTCTGTCACTTAAATTAGCTTTATTTTTAGCTTTTAATAAAGTTTGCATAGCTTCCTTAAATAATAAAGCCATAGGGTTTTCTAAATTAGCTGGTAAACTATTATAAAAAGTCTCTGCAGATTTTGATCTCCAAAATTTTTCTTCAAATTCCTCTGACTCTATATTTATTTTTTTAAATAATTTAAATTTTTCGATAATAATAGCCCATGAATATATAGAGCAGGCAATAAGCGTAAGTATTACTGATTTTACAATAAAATCTGCTCTTAAAAACAAACTCCATAACGAGAAATCAGTATTTGATGCAAGTCCTACTGCTTGTGATGTAATATCAGCTTCCATTATTAAGCTTTCACACTAAAATGTGTCATGAATTTGACTTTATTAAAGTTAAATTAACCCTCTAATTTATAAGTTTCGTAATAAAAACTAGCTATTAAAATTGCATCCGCTTTGTTAGAATCTTTTTTCTTAGATAATTCTGATGAATAATAAGGAAATACTTCGATTGCCTTAGTTCTGCTGGCATCTTTTTCTGAATTAATAAGATTAAAGTACTTTTTCCATTTAGCAGGTCTAACAAAATACATTGGTAATTGCATTGCAGAACATATCCCTTTTAAAATTCCAAATGATTGACCAAAATTAAACATACTTGTAACTCCTTGACCGGGCATAGCCGAAACCTGCTCAATCACCACTTTAATATCTTCTTTTTTTAAATCTTTTATTCTTAAAGAAATTTCATGATAAATTTGAGCACCATTTACTTGTTTTTTATTTTTTTTCCCTTCGGGCATATTGGGCATCTCAACAACATCAATTATTTTTCCATCTTGAAAAAAACAAATAGAACCTGTTATGCCTGGGTCAATTCCAATTATAAGCATTAATTATTTTTTAAATTAATATTTGAGTAAACATTTTGTACGTCATCATCATCTTCAAGAGTTTCTAGAAATTCAATTGCAGAGTCAATTTTATCTTTTTCAACATCAACACTTTTTAAAGGTACCCATTCGATTTCTGTAGAAATAAAATTTGCTATCGTTTTTTCAAGATTTTTTTTTACATTATAAATTTCATTCATGGGACATTGTATTTCATGAAAATTTTCATAGGAAATACATTCATCTGCACCCGACTCGATTGCTAGTTCAAAAATTTGTTCGTCTGAAATTTCTTTTTTATCTATTTTTATAATACCAAGTTGATTAAAATTATGAGAGGCAGACCCCTGTGTTCCTAAATTACCACCACTTTTTTGAAATATTGTTCTGATATTGGAGGCTGTTCTATTTTTATTATCTGTTAGAGCTTCAACAATTACTGCAATTTTATCTGGTCCAAAACCCTCATATCTTAAATTCTCAAAATTATTGTCATTACTAGCTGAGGATTTGTCTATTGCTCTTTCAATATTATCTTTTGGCATATTCGCTGATCTTGCAGCCTGGATAGCAGATCTAAGTCTCGGATTCATTGATGGATCTTTGTCGCCTAATTTTGCAGCAACACTTATTTCTTTTGAGAGTTTTGAAAATACTTTTGATCTTTGTTTGTCTGCTTTTCCTTTAGAATGTTTGATACTTGCCCATTTTGAGTGACCCGACATAATAATTAATGAGAATTTTTTAATTCTCCTCCATATATAAAGTTTTCAATTTTATTTGCTAAACCTGTTTCTATATCACAATCAACAATCACACCACATAAAGTAGCATCACCAGTTGATGGAAAGTGTTTAGTAGATTTTTTTTTTAGAAAACGGTTAATTGAATTTTCTTTATTCATTCCAATTACAGAGTCATAATCTCCACACATTCCTGCATCTGTTTGATAGGCGGTTCCTCCTTTAAGAATTCTAGCGTCATTTGTTGGTATATGGGTATGAGTACCAACAACTAATGTGGCCTTTCCATCAAAAAAATGACCGATTGCATTTTTTTCACTAGTAATTTCACCATGGAAATCAACAACAAGAAAATCATAATCTTCTTTCAAATTATATTTTTTAATAAATTTTTCTGCCACTTGAAATACATCATCACATTTTTTCATAAATACATTCCCCATTAAATTTAGTACTCCTACCCTCATCCCATTTTTTGAATTAAATATTTCAAATCCCTTTCCTGGAGAAGGTTCAAATAAATTTTTTGGCCTCAACAATCTATTTTCTTTTTCAATATGAGACATAGTTTCTTTCTGGTCCCAAACATGATTGCCTGTCGTAATGACATCCACGCCACAGTTAAAAAAATCTTTACAAATTTCCTCTGTAAGTCCAACGCCTGCATCAGCAGCATTTTCACCATTAACTATAACAAAATCAATTTTATGATCTTTTATTTTTGATAGTAAATTGTTTAAGACCATTGAGCGGCCTGAGATACCCACTACATCCCCTAAAAAAAGGATTCTCATTTTATAATATCCTCATTTGTTATAATAAAATCAAGTTTTTGATCATGTTTGTTAATAGGAATTTTTTTTATTTTTTGACATGATAGAGCTAAGCCAATTTTGATAATATTTTTTTTTCTTGATAATTTTTCAATAAAACGATCATAATATCCACCACCATACCCCAATCTATTTAAATTTTTATCAAATGCGACCATAGGAATAAATAAAATATCAGGGTGAACTAATTTTTTTGCTTCTGGCTCTGGTATACCAAGATTATTAATTTTTAATGGATCAATAAAAGTCCAATTGTAAAAGTCCATTTGAAAACTTTTTTTAATTACTGGTAATGATATTTGATAATTATCTTTTTCAAATTTTTTGAGTAAATCTAAATCATCAAATTCAAAATTGATAGGAAAGTATCCACCAATTTTTTTAGCAATTATATTTTCTTTTTTAAAAAAATTAATAATTCTCTTGTAATCTAACTTAATATTATCTTTATTATATGTTTCTCTAATTTTAAGAATTTTATTTCTTAATCTTTTTTTTAGCACAAGTTTATTGGACTGGATTTTCTAAATTAGCTTTTGCAACAAAATTTTCAATTTCATCAGCAGCATCTTCTATTATCTTTTCATAGTCTTGCTTATTTTTTTCAATTTCATTTTTAAATTCTTCATGATTTTGAGTAAGTTGAGCTATTTCTTCTTCTTTTTTATCTTTATATTCATAAACTAAAGATTTTAACTCTCTAAATTTATTAGAAAGATCTTTTAACTGCTCTTTTTTTAATTCTACTTTTTTCTTGGTCTCAAAATATTCATCCATTACTTGAACAGAAGTAATTAATAAAAGTTTATTTTCACCAATATTTCCTAAATCATTTTTAAGTTTATTAAATTTTTCATTAATATGAATAAGCAATTCTTCTAGATGCTCCTCTTGTCCATCGTCACAAGACAATAAAAAATCTTTACCATTAAATTTGATATTTACATTTGCCATTTATCTATTTCTTCCAATAAAGTATCTGTTTCTTGATTTAATTCATCAATTTTTTCTGAAAATTCAGTTTCTTTTTTTTGTTCATCCAATTTTTGTTGTTTAATCTCCTCTAATTTCTGATTAAGAGCTTTATGTTCGCTCATTAGGTTTTGATATTTTTCTTCAATTTCTTTTTTTTCAATTTCTAATTGATTTTTTTGAGCATTCAAATTTTCTAGATTAGTTTTTAGTGAAGGGTTTTGTAATTTCAAATTCTTAAGTTTATTAATTGCAAAACTCAATTTTTTTTCTTTTTCAGTCTCTGTTTTCATATATATATATTTATAATATTAAATTGAGTCTACGAAGTCTAGATAGGATAATTTTTGAACAAACTACATAAAGATTTATCAAACGCAATAAGGTTTTTGTCTATAGACGCGGTACAAAAAGCCAACTCAGGTCACCCTGGAATGCCCATGGGTATGGCCGATGTTGCTACAGTTTTATTTAGAAGTTTTTTAAGATTTAATCCCAATAATCCTAACTGGCTAAATAGAGATAGATTTGTTTTGTCTGCGGGTCATGGATCAATGTTATTGTATTCTTTACTTTATCTAACTGGATACAAAAGTGTTTCGATAAAGGATATTAAAAATTTTAGACAATTAAATTCAATTTGTGCAGGACACCCAGAATATCATCCTGGAACAGGAATTGAAACAACCACTGGTCCACTTGGGCAGGGTATTGCTAACTCTGTTGGATTTGCTGTAGCAGAAGAAATTCTTAAAAAAAAATTAGGTAAAGAAATAATTAATCATAAAACTTATGTTTTAGCAGGTGATGGTTGTTTAATGGAAGGCATAAGTCACGAAGCTATGAGTTTGGCTGGTCACTTAAAATTAAAAAATCTTATTATGCTTTTTGATAATAATTCAATTTCAATTGATGGACCAACAAGCTTGGCTGTATCTGATAATTATAAAAAAAGATTTGAAAGCTATGGTTGGGATTATATCTTAATTAATGGTCACAATGAAAAAGAAATATTTAATGCATTAAAAAAAGTTCAGAATGCAAAAAGACCTACTGTTATTTCATGTAAAACAAAAATTGGTTATGGGTCACCAAATAAATCTGGTAAATCATCTTCACATGGTAGTCCAATTGGGATAGATGAGATCAAACTTGTTAGAAAAACATTAAACTGGCAATATAAGCCTTTTGAAATACCCAAAAATATTTTAAACGAATGGAAAAAAACTGGTGATAAAGGAATTAAATTAGAAAAAAATTGGAATAAATTTTATAAAAGAAAAAAATTTATAATAGATAAAATATTAAATAATAATTTTTCTAAATCATTAAAAATCGAAAAACAAATTTCATTAAAAGAAAATAAAAGCCTAGCTACAAGAAAATCTTCTGAATTAGTTTTGAATGCATTAACTAAAGAGAACAATACTTTAATTGGAGGATCTGCTGATTTAGCTGGATCTAATAATACTAAAACTAAGTACCAAAAAATTATAAATTCTAACAATTTTAATGGGGATTATATTCATTATGGTGTTAGAGAGCATGCAATGTGTGGAATAATGAATGGTATTGCACTTCATAGTAAGTTCATCCCTTATGGAGGAACATTTTTAATATTCTCAGATTATTGTAAACCATCGATACGTCTATCAGCGCTAATGGGTCAAAGAGTTATATATGTAATGACACACGACTCTATTGGTTTGGGTGAGGATGGTCCAACCCATCAGCCAATAGAACAGTTGTCCGGCTTAAGATCTATTCCAAACCTAAATGTTTTTAGACCTGCAGATAGAATGGAAACTATAGAATGTTGGGAATTGTCTCTAAAAAATTCAAATACACCCAGCGTCTTATCATTGACTAGACAAAATCTTGATCCTATAAGAAAAAAATATTCAAACTTAAATAAATGCTCATTTGGAGCATACGAGGTTTTTAGAACAAATAAAAAGATCAACCTCACTATACTTGCTAGTGGATCCGAAGTTAATCTTGCAATTGAAACTAGCCACAAATTAGCCAAAGACAAAATATACTCTAAAGTAATATCTGTTCCATGCCATGATATTTTTGACAAACAGTCATCTTCTTATAAGCAGAAAATACTTGGTGAAACAAAATTTAAAATATCTATTGAAGCTGCATCAACAGATTGTTGGAAGAAATATATTGGGACTGATGGTTTGACATTTGGAATAGAAACTTTTGGAAAAAGTGCACCTTATAAAGAGATTTATAAATATTTTGGATTAACAGTTGAAAATATTTCAAAAAAGACAAAAAACCTTATAAAGAATAAGAAATGACATTAAAAGTTGGAATAAATGGAATGGGCAGAATTGGTAGAATGGTAATTAGAGCAATCATTGAAAGCCAAAACAAAAATATAGAAATTAAACATATAAACAACCGATCCAATGCTGAAGCAAGCTGTACACTAATAAAATATGACTCTGTTCATGGAAAATTTAACGCAGAGTTAGAATTTGATGAAAAGCATTTAATTATTAATAAAAATAAGATTACTTTTTCTCAACACTCAAATATTGAAGATATAAATTGGAAATCATATGGAGTTGATTATGTTTTTGAATGTACTGGAAAATTTAATTCAAAAGATAAATTATTAGCTCACCTTAAAAATGGCGCTAAAAAAGTTATAGTTTCAGCCCCATGTAAAGATGCAGATAAAACAATTGTATTTGGTGTTAACGAAAATATTTTAACAAATGATGACCAAATTATTTCGGCCGCTTCGTGTACTACTAATTGTCTGGCTCCTGTTGCAAATGTTTTAAATAATGATTTTGAAATTGAAAAAGGATTTATGACTACTATCCATGCTTTTACTAGTGATCAAAGAATTTTAGATAATTCTCATAAAGATCCAAGAAGAGCAAGATCTGCCAGTCAATCAATAGTTCCAACTTCTACAGGTGCCTCAAAAGCAATTGGTGAAATTATACCTGCTTTAAAAGGAAAACTTGAGGGTGTAGCTATGCGAGTGCCTACACCAAATGTTTCCTTAATAGAATTAGTTTTTTGTACTAAAAAAGAAATAAGTAAAGAAATCATAAATATGGCATTTACAAATGCAGTGAAGAAACAAACAAAAAAAGTTTTAGAAGCAACATCAGAAAAATTAGTATCCATTGATTTTAATCACAATTCAGCTTCTGCAATCGTTGATCTTTCCTTGACTAATGTTGTGGGTAAAAATATGGGTAAGATTTCTGCGTGGTATGATAATGAATGGGGCTTTTCAAACAGAATGTGTGATATAGCAGAATATCTTCATAAAAACTCTTAATGAAAAGTATAAAGGACCAGGCTGATCTTAATCAAAAAAATATATTACTTAGGTTGGATTTAAATGTTCCATTAGAAAATGGAGCAATTACTGATACCACCAGAATTGATAAAATATTACCAACAATTAAATATTTATTAGAAAAAAATGCAAAAATAATAATACTTTCACATGTTGGTAGACCCAAAGGTAAAGTTGTCAAAGAACTATCCCTTGAACCTATATGTGAAGATCTAAAAATCAAATTAAAAACTGATATTAAACTTATCACTAAAAATATTCGAGAAATAAATTCAACTGATCTTTTTAAAAATCAAAATGAAAAAATTGTGATACTTGAAAATCTTAGGTTTTATGAAGAAGAAGAAAAAAATGACAACGCTTTTGCTAAACATTTGGCAAGTTTAGCTGATATTTATGTTAATGATGCATTTTCATGTTCTCACAGAGCACATGCCTCTATTTTTAAAATAACAAAATTTATTACCTCATATTCAGGTCTTCAATTTGACTTAGAAATTGAAGCATTAACTAAGATTACTTCTGAAATTAAGAAGCCTATTACTTGTATAATTGGTGGCTCTAAAATTTCTTCTAAAATTAATATTATAAAAAATTTAATTTCAAAGTTTAATAATATTATAATAGTTGGAGGAATGGCCAATAATATACTTAAATATCAAGGTTATGAAATTGGAAAATCTCTTCAAGAGGATAATTGTCATCAAATCATTGAAGAAATATTTTCTTTATCAAAAAAAGAAGATTGCGAAATACTTTTTCCAGAAGATGTTGTGGTTGGAAAAAATTTAAATGGCGATCCAACAATAAAAGAATTAAAGGATATTTCTAAAGATGACTTAATTTTAGATATTGGTCCTAAATCAATAAAAACCATCAATAACTTAATAGATAAAAGCAATACTATCCTTTGGAATGGACCTGCAGGTTATTTTGAAAACCCTAATTTTGCTAAAGGAAGTATTCAGATTGCAAAAAAAATTGTCGAAAAAAATAATAATAATACAATTTATTCTGTAGCAGGTGGAGGTGATACTGTTTCACTATTAAATACTATCGATGCAGTTAATTCTTTTAATTTTGTCTCAACCGCAGGTGGAGCTTTTTTAGAATTTCTTGAAGGAAAAGAACTTCCTGGTATAAAAGCTCTTAACTAATATGTCAGAACTAAACAAAATAGCACTTAAAATACTGTCAAATGGCAAGGGCATCCTTGCTGCAGACGAAAGTAATGGCACTATGACAAAAAGATTAGATTCTGTTGCAGTTCCTTCAACTCCAGAAAATAGATTATTATTTAGAGAGACACTTTTTACCTCAGAAGCAATGAAAAAATTTATTGGTGGGGTTATTTTATATGATGAAACAATTAAACAAATTTCTAATTCTAACAAAGCTATACCAGAATTAATCTCTGCAACAGGTGCTGTTCCTGGAATTAAAGTTGATACTGGAGCTAAAGTTATGGCAAATTCTACTGAAGAAAAAATTACAGAAGGTCTTGATGGTTTAAGAGAAAGATTGAAAGAATATTATAAATTAGGGGCAAGATTTACAAAATGGAGAGGTGTTTATAATATTACAAAAAAGCACCCAAGCGAATTATCTATTCATTCAAACGCACATGCTCTTGCAAGGTACTCAGCCTTGGTTCAAGAATGTGGAATGGTGCCAATAGTAGAACCAGAAGTTTTAATGGATGGTGATCATTCAGCTGAAGACTGTTTTAACAAAACTTCAAAAGTTCTTAAAAAATGTTTTGAGGAGTTAATGCTCCATAACATTGACTTCAGTGGAATAATTTTAAAACCTAATATGATTTTAGCAGGAGCTAGTTCTGATAAGAAGATATCTAATGAGGAAACTGCTAAACTTACTCTAATATGTCTTAAAGAAAATGTACCAACTGAAGTGCCTGGTATTGCATTCCTATCAGGGGGTCAGACAGAGGTTGAGGCAACAGAAAATTTAAATTTAATAAATAAGCACAATGATACAAATTTTATCATGACCTATTCATATGGAAGAGCCTTACAACAAAGTGCTCTTAAATTCTGGTCAAAAGATATTAAAAATATTGAAGGCACACAAAACGTATTTAATCATAGAGCAAACATGTGTACATTAGCAGCTCAAGGGAAATGGTCAGCTGAACTTGAGTCTCAATAAAAAAAATACAAAGTTTATATATTTAATTTCACCAAATAAAATAGAAGACGATGAATTTTATACTAATTTATCATTAGTATTAAAATCAGGAAAAGTTAGCTATTTTCAATTGAGACTAAAAAAAGAAACAATCAAAAATAAACTTATTATTGGAAAAAAAATTCTAACAATATGTAAGAAGTACAAAGTAAAATTTTTAGTTAATGATGATCCCATGATTGCAAAAAAACTGAATGCAGATGGTTGTCATTTGGGCCAAAGCGACATGAGTATTGTTAAGGCGAGAAAACTATTAAAGAATAAGATTATTGGTGTTACCTGTCATAATTCAATAAAATTAGCAAAAAAAGGAATTTCGGATGGGGCTGATTATTTAGCGTTTGGTGCGTTTTACTCAACTCAAACTAAAAAAGTTAAATATAGAGCTAATTTGAGAATACTGAAATCTATAAAAAAGATAACTACCTTACCGGTTGTTGCTATTGGTGGTATAAAGTTGAATAATTACAAAAAACTCTTATTGAATAAAGCTAACTTTTTAGCTATTTCAGGCTACATTTGGCACAATAAAAAATATAAACCTTTAGAAGCTATTAAAAAATTAAAATGAAAATATACGCAAGTGAAATTAGAGTTGGGATGCTAATAGAATATAAAGATGATCTTTGGCAAGTTTTAAAAACTCAGCATGTAAAACCTGGTAAAGGTGGTGCTTTTGCACAAGTTGAAATGAAAAGTGTAAATAAAAATACAAAATTAAATGAAAGATTTAGATCAAGTGAATCTGTTGAAAAGGCTTCATTAGATGAGACAAAATTTAATTATCTTTATGAAGATGAAACAGATTATTATTTTATGGATCCTAAATCTTATGAACAAATTAATATTAAAAAAGAAACAGTAGGTGAAAAGGGTAAAATGCTAACAGAAAACTTGGAGGTTAATATAAGTTTCTATAATGAAAAACCTTTAACAGTAGAATTGCCTAATCAAGTGACATGCACTATCGAGACAACTGATGTTGCTCTAAAAGGACAAACAGTTTCCTCTTCTTATAAACCTGCCGTATTAGATAATGGAGTAAACATTCAAGTTCCCCCTTTTATTGAAAGTGGTGACAAAATCATAGTTGATACTCGAACTATGGAATACATAAAAAAGATATAATTTTTATGCAATCTATATCAGCTAATCTGAACGTTATGATTAAAGCTGCTGAAAAAGCATCTAGAGCATTAATCAGGGATTTTGGAGAAATAGAAAAATTACAGGTTTCAATTAAAGGCCCTACTGACTTTGTATCAAACGCTGACCTAAAAGCTGAAAAAATAATTATAGAAGAATTAAAAAAAGCAAGACCTTACTATTCTATTATCAGTGAAGAAGATGGCTCTGAAAACAACAAAGATAAGGAGCATACTTGGATCATAGATCCTATTGATGGTACTACAAATTTTTTACATGGTGTACCTCACTTTGCAATATCTATAGCCTTAAAATATGGTAATGAAATTATTTCAGGTTTAATTTATGACCCAATTAAAGATGAAATGTTTTATGCTGAAAAAGACAGTGGTGCTTTCTTTAATAATCAAAGGATAAGAGTATCCAAAAAAAAGGAGCTTAATAGCTGTTTGTTTGCAACAGGTGGTGTAGCTAAAAATGAAGTCGACTTACCCTTAAGAAAGTCTGGAAGTGCTGCTCTAGATATTGCCTATGTTGCAGCAGGTAGATATGATGGCTATTTTCAAAACGATCTTAATTTATGGGATATAGCAGCAGGTATAATATTGGTGAAAGAAGCAGGTGGAATGATTAATGAAATCGACCTTTCACAAAATAAAAATATACAAATAAGAGCTTCGAGTATGGCAATTAACGACAAAATGCTTGAAAAATTAAAGAACTTTTAATTGTTTTATAGAATTCTTTTGCTATAAGTCTCGATATGAAAAAAGACATACATCCAGACTACCACACAATTACAGTAGAAATGACTGATGGAACTCAATTTGAAACAAGATCAACTTGGGGAAAACAAGGAGAAGTTTTAAGATTAGAGATCGATCCAAAATCACATGCTGCTTGGACAGGTGGAAAGCAAAAGTTAATGGATAAGGGTCGAGTTAGTAAGTTTAATAAAAAATTCCAAAACTTCAGATCAGAAAAAAAGGATTAAATGTCAAACGTACCTTTAATGCCAATGGCAACAGCTGTTTGGCTTGTAGAAAATACTACACTTACATTCAAACAAATTGCTAAATTTTGTAATTTACATGAAGTTGAAGTGCAAGGTATTGCTGATGGTGAAGTTGCAAAAGGAATTATGGCATATAACCCAATTATATCTGGTCAGCTTACTAGAGAAGAAATTGAATTAGCTTCAAAAGATGAGAATAAAGAATTACAGATAAAAAATACTGACATTGAAATTTCAACTGAGGATAAAAAAATTAAGAGGTATATTCCTTTATCAAAAAGACAAGATAAGCCAGACTCAGCTTTGTGGCTAATTAAACATCACTCTATTTTAAAAGACTCACCACACCCACAAGTAGTTTTTGCATTTGGGTTAGTAACCAAAAATCTTGAGCCAGATAAGTCCTCTACATAGTCTAAGGTTGAGCCATAAAGGTATGGGTATGAAAGAGAATCTAATAAAATAGTAAATCCATCAAAATTAACAATATCATCGTCGCCCTCAGGGCTATCATCGAACTTAAAACCATATTGAAAGCCTGAGCAGCCACCACCAGTTACATAAACCCTAAAATAATTTGAATTATTACTGGGTAATAAGTCTTGAATACGCTTTATAGCATTGCCACTTAAGTTAATTGATGTCATGTCAGGGCTCATTGAATACATAGTTTATAGGATTAAAAATATATTCAACAAGATTAAAGCGAAAATATTTTTCTCTCAGAGCTATAGAAGCGCTAAGATATAACTGAAATGAGCCTATATCTAGTTTTTAAAGTCCTACATATCCTGTTCATGGTTTCATGGTTTGCTGGTATTTTTTACTTACCTCGTCTATTTGTGTATCACGTAGAGAGTGAAAATCAGGATACAAAAGATCAATTAACAACCATGCAAACAAATTTAATAAGATTCATTACTCCCCTTGGTCTATTGGCACTATTGTTTGGTTTAATGATGGGTTTTCTAGGTTCTGATTGGGTTGGATTTTTTTCTCAAAACTGGATTATTGCTAAACTTTTTATAGTTTTGCTTTTAATACTCTATCAAATTTTTTGTTGGAAGATTCTCAAGGATCTTAGTTCACATGCACATCAGTGGACTGGCTTTAAATTAAGAGTTTTTAATAGTAATTTAAAAGAACTTAAAGAAAGATGGCAATTAC
>ENA-OQVM01001585-OQVM01001585.1-marine-metagenome-genome-assembly--contig:-NODE-1585-length-29566-cov-5.268507_pt1 | contig 29566 bp, 21 predicted proteins | sample MGYA00237776_ERZ505498 | MGnify/ENA primary metagenome ERZ505498 (study PRJEB26159, sample SAMN06265151) | marine metagenome | isolation source: Helgoland LTER site | place: Germany:Helgoland, sampling...
GGTGCTTTATGGGAAAACTTTTTAATTTCAGAAAGACTTAAACAAAATAAGTATAAGAGTACAAATGCTAAAATGTACTTTTGGAGAACCAAACAACAGCAAGAGGTAGATTTAGTAGAAGAACATAATGGTATGATCTCTGGTTTTGAGTTTAAATGGAATAACAAGAAAAAAGTAAGATTACCAAAAACTTTTGTAAACGAATACGACGCCAAGGAAATCGTAATTGATAAAAATAATTTTAGAGAATTTATTAAAATATAGTTTACAAAAGAAATCAAATGTTTAATACATCTTATGCCAATTAAAATTGAGCTTTTTGGTTCGGCTTTAAAAATCTCATTGATTAAATTTAAATTTAGTTGGGTGCCCCCCCTGCAAAACTGACCGTAGGTATCCCCCCTTATATACCCCATTTTTCGATGTCTTTAGAGGGAGGTCAATTCTCTCGATCAAATTTTTGGGCAATTTTCCAAAAAATCAACTTTTTTAAAAATAAAATTTTCTAGAATTTTTCTGAAAATCAGTTGTTATCCTCCTAAAAAAAATAAAATATTTTGCATTTGTATAGGTGAAGCTTCCAGAGAAGTCAATTTCACCTTAACTTAAGTTAGGATAAAAGAGAGGATTTCAATTTGATTAAATAACAATAACTAATTTAATTGAATAACTATTTTTATAAAATATCAAATAATTCGTGATTACTATAGTAATTCGTAACGCTTAATTTTTTTTATTATCTGTTTATTGAACGTAATAATTACATCTATTAGTAGAATAAAGGTAAATTTTTAGTATATTTACCCTCGTTAAGATTACGTGAGTAATATGTACCCTTATTTAAAATGACAAAATTTAATAGAAATATACCTTATAATAGTTTACCAATATTACCTCCTACAACAAATTTAGAAACTACTAAAGTGTTACGAAAGACTATTGATGCTAGTAGAGCGCTAGCAAAACTTAATGGTATGCTTACCAATTTACCAAATCCAACGTTGTTTTTGGATACGATTCATTTACAAGAGGCTAAAGCAAGTTCAGAAATAGAGAATATCATCACAACAAATGATGATTTATATAGATCTTTAGTAGCAGACAAAAAGTTTGATAATCCAGCTACAAAAGAAGTCATAAGCTACAAAGAAGCACTTTGGAATGGTTTACAACAAATAGAAACTCGACCTTTTATAAGTACAAACTTATGTGTTGAAATTGTACAAAGCATTATAAAAAATACTGCAGGAATTAGAACAACGCCAGGAACTGCTTTGAAAAATACAAAAGGAGAAACTATTTACACGCCTCCAACAGGCGAAGCAGTTATAAGAGAAAAAATGGATAATCTTGAAACATTTATAAATGGTGAAGACGCTATTGACCCTTTGATAAAAATGGCTTTAATGCATTATCAATTTGAAGCGATACACCCATTTAGTGATGGGAATGGTAGAACAGGACGCATATTGTTATTATTGTATCTAAAACTCGAAAAACTATTAGATACACCTGCTATTTATTTAAGTGAATATATCATTAAAAATAAGACTGACTATTATACGAAACTGAGAAAGGTAACTGAAAATAACGATTGGGAAGGGTGGATACTTTACATACTTGAAATGGTTGAATATACAGCTAATAAAGGACTAGAACGCTTAAAAAATGTTACTTTATTAATGGAGCAAATGACAACAGAGATTAAGGAAACAATCCCTAAAGTATATACTAAAGAATTGGTTGAAATACTATTTAGATTGCCTTATACGAAACGACAGTTTTTAATTGATGCTAAATTAGGGACACCAAAAACCGTAGGTAATTATTTAATGGAATTAGAAAAATCTGGTTTTTTAATTTCTGAAAAAGTGGGTAAAGAAAAATTATATCTTAATCATAAATTAGTAGCAGTGTTAGAATTACCCTAACTTTATTAGTTCACAATTTAAAACAAAAAAAAGTTAAGGGATATTTATCTAATGATATTCTTTTCTTCAAAAACCTTTATTTAATAACGTAAACAAAAAAGGGGGTGACCTGATTTTAATATTGGAACCGATGGATTTCAAAAGTTCTAAAAGTTAGATTGCATCGTAAGATTTTTTTTTGATAACCTTGTTTTTACCAACGGATTAGATTGGTCTTGTTTTGTGTCTATGTTACCAAGGGATTCATTATCCAAAAAACAATAATAAATAGTAAATTAGCGCTCGGGCTTTAGTCATTTCAAAAACTACTAAATCGTTTTACAGCTAAAGTCTCATTTTTTTATTAAATTCCTCTGTGAATCATCCTAAAACACAATTACCACCTACTTTAGTCCTCAGATTTATCACAACCCTCAAACCAGACTACCGTCCGGTTTTTTTTGTTTCCTAAAGTAATTTGAAAAGTTCTGTCAATAAGAAATAAGGATCTTAATTTTTCCTCCAGAAGAAAGGTGTAAATAAAATAAGTACGGTAAAGAGTTCCAAACGGCCAATAAGCATTAAAAAAGCACTAAACCATTTGGCACCAGAAGAAAGGTGTGCAAAGTTATCTACAGGACTTACAGACCCTATCGCAGGACCTATATTACCAAGACTTGAGGCAGCGGCACCCAGAGCAGAGGTAAAATCCAACCCAAAAAAAGTAAATACCACCGAAGAAATTGTAAAAATTAACATGTAAATAATAAAGAAAGAGATGATGTTAAAAACAATGTTTTGTTGCACTGCTTTCCCATCATGTCTAACAGGGATGATTGCATTGGGATGCAATGCTTTTTTAAACTCCAAGAAACTGTTTTTCAACATCACAATATGCCTCACTACCTTCACACCACCACTCGTTGAACCCGCTGAGCCTCCTGTAAAAAAAAGTGCAAAGAAAATACCAGTCGCAAAGAAACTCCACATGGTAAAATCTGCTGTGACAAAGCCTGTAGTCGTTACAATAGAAGTAACCATAAACAACCCATGTCTGATGGCACTCTCTGCTTCCCCATATACCATTGGATGTGCAATACTGGTCTGGAGATTTGGATCTTGAAAGAAATAGATAATGACCGTCACAATAGAAGCAACTCCTATAATACCAAATAAGTAGTATTTGAATTCTTCACTCTGAAATACTTTTTGAATTTTTCCTTTCAAGGCGAAATAGGTCAATACAAAATTAGTTCCCGCAATCAACATAAAAAAGATAATGATATATTGAACTAAAGGCAAGTGATTGTAAAAAGCGATACTTGTATTTTTGGTTGAAAAACCACCCGTACTCATGGTTGCCATTGCATGGTTGATCGCGTCAAACCAAGACATGCCTGCAACCCTTAACAACAAAAATTGAGCAAAAGTGAGCAGCACATATATCAAATACAAGCGTTTGGCAGTGTCTGTAATTCTAGGATGTAATTTGTCTGTTGATGGGCCAGGGGCCTCCGCCATAAAAAGCTGCATGCCACCAATTCCAAGTAATGGCAGAATAGCAATGGTTAATACGATGATTCCCATTCCACCAATCCAATGTGTGGCACTTCGCCAAAATAAAATACCTTTTGGCATTGATTCGATGTCTTTTAAGATCGACGAACCTGTGGTAGAGTATCCTGAGATTGTTTCAAAAAAAGCATTGGTTATATTTGGGATTTCACCAGAGATGATATAGGGTAACATTCCTGTTAGAGAGAGTGTAAGCCATCCTAGGGTTACAATTAAATATCCTTCTTTTTTGTGGATGATGGTGTTTTTCGGTTTGTTAAAAAAATAAAGAAGTAAACCAATGATTACGGTAATAATTCCCGCATTGATAATTCCCCACGTAGCAGTTTCTTTATAATACAAACTAAAAGGAACCGCAATAAACATGAAAAGTCCGTTCAGTATCGCAGTAATTCCTAGAAAGCGAAATATTATTTTAGTATTCAAAGATTTCATTGTATTAATTAAACAATCCTTCAACGGTATGGATTGCCTCTGGCAGGCAGAATACGATCACTTTGTCTCCTGTTTGAATTTGCATATCACCCGTAGCCATTATCGCTTTTTTATTCCTAATAATCCCTCCAAAAACAGCTTCTCTTGGAAATCGTAACTCTTTAATTGGATGTTCGGTTACTTTGGCACCCTGTTTTACCTCAAATTCAAAAACTTCTGCATCTATATTATGCAAATTGGCCAAGGCTAAAATTTCACCTTTTCGAATGTGTCTGAAAATATTACTGGCTGCAATTAATTTTTTATTAATCAAAGATTCAATACCAATCGTTTGTGAGATATCGATATAATCCATATTCTCTACCAAAGCAATTGTCTTTTTAACACCCTTAGACTTTGCAACCAAGCAAGACATGATATTTGTTTCAGAATTTCCAGTTACTGCTATAAAGGCATCGGTTTCTCTGATATTTTCTTCTTCTAAAAGCTCCAAATCTCTACCATCACCACTGATCACGAGCGTATCGCTCAATTCTTCCGCTAACAAGCCTGCTTTTTCTCTATTGATTTCAATCAGTTTTACCTTAAAATTATTTTTACATAAATTTCGTGCTGTTTTTTGGCCAATACTACTTCCGCCAAGAATCATTACGTTTTTAATATTGAATTGCTTCTTTCCGAGGATCGGGTAGAGGTCTTTCATACTGTAATTGGGCACACAAAAATAAACTTGATCCTCTAACTCATAGCGAGTATCTCCTCTTGGGATAATCGTTTGTGAAACACCCTGCCTTTTGATGGCAATGGTGGTAAAATCGATAGAAGGAAAGCTATGTGATGCTTCTTTAACAGTCAAATCTATAATTGGGGAATTGTAAGTTAACAGCGTCCCCATTACGTTAAAAACCCCACTTTCAAAAGCGACCGTATCGTTAAATGAAGACTGGTCTAGGAGCATTTTAATTTCATTAGCAGCCAGTTCTTGGGGAGAGATCATAAAATCCAAGCCAAATTTTTTAAAATCGACTTCGCATTCATTTAAAAACTCAGAATTATCTATTCTGGCAATTGTTTTTTTAGCCCCCAAAGACTTTCCAATCACAGAAATTGTAAAATTGGTATTCTGGCTGTCGGTTACTGCAATCAATAAATCTGCAGAATCAACACCAATTTCTTTCAGTAATTTTATAGAGGTAGCGTCTCCTTTTTTAGTAATAATGTCTAGATGACTGTTAAGATACTCTAGTTTTTCACCATCAAAATCTATGATGTAAGTATCTTGAGATTCGTAAGAAAGAAGCTTAGCTAAATGAAAACCAACGTCTCCAGCTCCAGCTATGATAATTTTCATGTGTTAAATATAGAAATAAAACACAAAGATATAAAGAGTTTTCTTGCAAATGCAAATAAAAGGAAGTTTTCAATTTTTTATAAAGAACTCACAATAGTGGTATACACTAGTATTTGATTCGAAATAAAGCCACTGTTCCCACTTCTTATAAGATAAACCACTTCTTTTTTTCATTGATTCATAGGGGTTTGTCTAAAAGAATTTCGATCAAACAGTGTTGAAAACCGCTGAGAGATAAGAGGTTTTGTTGTATTTTTATTTAAAAAAATAGATGCAAAAGTTGACCATTAAATCTTGGGCTCCAGACGACAGACCAAGAGAAAAATTAGTATCGAAAGGAAAAGCTTCTTTATCCGACGCAGAATTGATTGCCATCATAATTGGTTCTGGAAATCGAGAAGAAAGTGCCGTTGCCTTGTCTAAAAGAATTCTACAATCTGTCAATGGAAACATACACAAACTAGCCAAGTTAACGATAGAAAAACTAATGACATTTAAAGGGGTAGGAGCTGCAAAAGCGATTGCCATTATTACCGCTTTAGAATTGGGGAAAAGACGTCAGTTAGAAAATGTCAAAGAAAGAGCAACAATAACGAGTAGCAAAGATGTTTTTACCTTGATGCAACCGGTACTTGGAGACCTAGAACATGAAGAGTTTTGGGTGCTATTTTTAGATAATTCGAATAAAGTAGTTGCAAAAAGACAAATTAGCAAAGGAGGTTTAACAGCGACCGTTGTAGATGTAAGATTGTTGTATAAGAGTGCTTTAGAGTTTGTATCTGTAGCCATAATTGTTTGTCATAATCATCCTTCGGGAAAATTACAGCCAAGCGCTGCAGATAAACACATTACTCAAAAAATCAAACAAGCGGGTGTAACTTTAGATATAAAACTCTTAGATCATTTAATAATTACCGAAAAAGCGTATTTTAGCTTTGCAGATGAAGGCATTTTTTAATGTGCCATTTATAATTCGCAACCGAATCAATGATTTTAATTTATACACATAAAATAACTCCAAGAGTTCGTTATATTTTTAAACATATTTTCACAAGAATCTTATTAATTCCTGTAGATTTTACGACTAAAGTTGATGATTTTGTAGCCTATAATGGTCCCAAAATGACCTATACAAAAACCCCCTTTGGAAATGAGTTTTTTGTAAAAAGTAACGACTTGTTATTTGAGCAAGGTGTGAATGATATGGAAATTATTATTCAAAAATGGGAGGAAGTAGCTTGTTTTTTTAATGCAGGACCCAAGTCTTTCATTCCGTATGATATTTTTGCAGCTAGTTTTTATCTGATTTCGAGATATGAAGAATATTTACCCCATGTTAAAGACATCCATGGACGCTATACCGCAGAGCAAAGTATGGCATTTAAATATCGTTTTTTAGAAAAACCAGTTGTCGATATTTGGGCCTATAAACTGTTAAAAGTCTTCAAAGAAAAATTTCCAGATGTTGCGTATGAGAATCGGTCATATGAATTTATCTCTACGGTAGATATTGACAATGCTTATGCATATAAACATAAAAGTTTGGTAAGGAGTATCGGTGGTTTTGTAAATGACTTAGCACAATTTAAGTTGCTAAACATTTGGCATCGGTTTGCGGTGGTATTCAATATAAAAAAAGATCCTTTTGATACTTTTGATCGGTTTATACATACGAGAAAAGAACAAAATATCAAAACGATTTTCTTTTTTTTAATAGGGGATTACACCACTTTTGACACCAATGTTTCCGCCTCAAAAACCAACTACAGACTGCTCATAAAGGAAATGTTAGATTATGCAAGTGTTGGCTTGCATCCCTCTTATTTTACCATGAACAATGCGCCATTACTGAAAAAAGAAAAAGAGCGATTAGAAAGAATCATCAATACGCCCATTCAGAGGTCCAGACAACACTATTTGAGATTTAGTTTGCCTGAAACCTATCAAAATCTAATTGACCTAGAGGTCGAAGAGGATTATTCCATGGGATATGCCAGCAATGTTGGGTTTAGAGCCAGTACGTGTACTCCTTTTTATTTTTATGATCTTGATTTTGAAATTCAAACACCTCTTAAAATATTTCCTTTTGCGTTAATGGACACCACTTTGAATGACTATATGAAGCTTACCCCAAGACAATCTTTAGGTAAAATTAGAGATTTAAAGAACGAAGTAAAAGCAGTAAATGGCACTTTTATTACTTTGTTTCACAACGAAAGTTTGAGTGATTATTTACGATGGAAAGGCTGGAAAAAATTATATGATTCGATGATTAAAATAGCGACTTCATAACATGATTCATTACGTTCAAAGAAAGTACCTTGATGTTTCTAAATACAATTTTTGTATTGAGAATGCCGTTCAATCCAAGGTTTTCGCTTTCTCTTGGTATTTAGACATTGTTGCAGACAATTGGGACGTGTTAGTTCTCGATGACTACAAAGCGGTAATGCCTGTTCCTTGGCGTTCAAAGTTTTTTATAAAATATGGATATCCTCCTTTTTGGATCCTAGAATTAGGGATTTTTTCTTTGAATGAAAAAATAGGGATCCAATCTTTTCTTGATGTCTTGTACGGGAAGTTTCGTTTTATTGAATCCCGATTGAATACAAGGAATCACATCGAAAAAAAATCACCGCATCTACTTACCAAAGAGATGCAAGTTCTATCGCTACATTCAGATCACGGCGCAATTTTGAACACCTATAGAAAAGACAGAAGAAAAGATTTAGGAAGAGCAAATACATCAGGTTTGAAAGAGAAGTGGGGAGACGCTCCAGAACAATTAATAACCCTATTCAAAAACAATGTTGGTCAAAGAACTCCTAATATCAAAAAAGCTGATTATCAAGTTCTAAAACAAATCATGAACAGTTGTTTGGTAAACCAAATAGGAGAAATTTTATCCATTTACGATGATAAAGACCACTTGGTTGCTTCAGGGTTCTTTTTAAAACACAAAGATACCGTCACATTGTTAGTTTCTTCAACAGATTTTAAAAACAGAAAAAATGGTGCAAATACCTTCTTAATAAACAGCGCAATTTATAAATATCAAAAGGATTTTGCAGTCTTTAATTTTGGAGGATCCTCGATGCAATCCATTGCAAAATATTTCTTAAGCTTTGGAGCTGAAACACTTAAATACCAACAAATCAAGTATCATAATTTACCCTACTTAGTAACTCTTTTTAAGCATTAGATGCTAAGAATTTTAAAAACTTTCGAGGTACTTCTTTATTAAAAATAATCGTAGAAAAGTCTTCTGTATATGGCTCTTTTTTCTTGATGACTACACAAGGATTTCCAACAGCAATTGAATTGCTGGGAATGTCTTTTGTAACCACTGAATTTGCGCCAATTGTAACGTTATTTCCAATCGTAACCTCTGGTAAAACAGTTGCATTTGCACCGATCCAAACGTGATTGCCAATCGTTATTGGTTTTCCATTTATATGTTTGCTTAAGTTTGTTACATCATGGTTAGAGGAAATGATAGAAACACCTGGAGCTAGTTCGATATTGTTTCCAAAAATAATACCATTGTTGGCTTGGATGTAATTGTTGATATTGTCTCCGGGATCACATAGGATTCCTTTTTGAATATTATTTGGAGCAATTACTCTAGAAGTATAATGAACTGGCCATTTGACTTTCGGATTCAATCTGTATATTTTTTGAGGAACTAAATAATGAAAAAACAAGATATAATACCGCTGATAGCCATATTTTGGTCTAAAATACTGAGGATAAAAAAAGTTGATGATCCTCCCAAAAAAGAAAAAATCTAATTTTTTAAACATCTTTTTTTGCAATTTGTTTTAAATGATTAAGAAAATAAGCAAGTAATAGTATGTATCCAATGCCACCGAAAATAGCAAGTATTAAAATGGTTATGAGGATGCTGTCATATAAAAAACCTACAGAAATTGCCACTAAATTAATAATAAATAAGTAACTATTAAAGAGTAAGCTCTCTAAATTTTTATGTAAAACAACAATTAGACTACTGATAGGATTAAATGCGGTTCTTGCAAATACAAGGATAGATAAAATGAATGTGTACGACCTTAAGTTGTTCCATTTTCCCTCAAAAAAATAATCTAAAAGATACATGCCAAGTGTATTTATAAGGACAAGAAATACCAACATGATCAGTAAATTTGTTCGTACTATTTTTTTAGTAAGTTTTAATAATTCTTCTTTGTTCTCCTTCAAAAGAATGGATGATTTTTGAAAATACACTTGAGCCACTGATGAAGAAATTAAAAACAATGGGATTCCCAATATTTTGAGACTAAAAAAATATACCCCTGCTTCTTTTGCTCCAAAAAAAGCAAGAATTAAAATTGGCATTAAACTATTTGCGATACTATTTAAAGTATTAGAGGGGAGTAAAAATTTTAAAATTGAAGGATTAGATTGAATTCCTTTTTTTATTTCTGTAGGATTCGTTTTTGAAATTACAGTCTTATTTTTAAATACATAAAATAAGAATAAAAGAAACTGTGAAATTAAAAACCCAATGATTAATCCTAACAGATTGAAGGATGTGTAGAGAAGAATTTGGAGGCCTAAATTACCTATTGTCAAAAATATTTTTGAGTTAGAAATCGTAGAAAATTCCTTTTTGAAAGTAAAAAAACTTTCATTAGTGGTATTTAAGCTTATGAGTAAAGTACCAATACAGCTTAACAAGAGAATGTGTAAACTAGTTTTTTCATTAAAAAAGTAATAACATCCAATACCTAAGATCAATGAAATTAAAACGGTGGTAACAGGAACAAGAATTAGTAAAAAGTTGTACCAATTGATACTTTCTTTTATGTTCTTTGATATTACGATGAATTTATCTAATTGTAAACTACATATTATCGATGTAATACCAGTAATACTAACAAAAACACCAAAATACCCATAGGCCGCTTCCCCATATATTTTAGCAATAAAAAGGGTGCCAGTTATTGCAATAATTTGTGCAATTAGGGTACCTCTAACCATTATAAAAATATTCTTATAAAAGTTAGATAGGTTGTTTTTATGTATTTTTGTGTTCAAATAGTTTATTTCTTCAAATATAATGCAAATGCAAAATATACAACATGTCTTTTTTGATTTAGATCATACTTTGTGGGATTTTGAAAAAAATTCAGATTTAACCTTTCAAAAGATTTTCAAAATGAATGATCTTTCTGTCGATTTACATTCTTTTTTAGAGGTATATAGGCCTTTAAATTTTAAATTTTGGAAATTATACAGGGAAGAGAAAGTAACGAAAAGTGAGTTGCGATATGGTCGTTTAAAAAACACCTTTGACGCTATTGACTTTCCGATTTCAGATACATTGATATATTTAATTGCAGATCAGTATATTGAGCATCTAGCTGATTTTAACCATTTATTTGATGGAGCCATAGAAATCTTAGACTATTTGAATCAAAAGTATACCCTTCATATCATTACCAACGGTTTCGAAGAAATTCAAACAAAAAAAATGATCAACTCTAAGATTTATCACTATTTTGAGAAGGTGATCACCTCTGAATCTGTAGGGGTGAAAAAACCAAACCCAAAAGTTTTTAAGCATGCCTTAGAGATCGCAAATGCAAACATAGATCAAGCAATTATGATCGGAGATAGTATCGAAGCAGATATTAATGGTGCACTAGGAGTTGGGATGAAGGCGATTCATTGTAATTTTGACACCTCTCTAGTGCCTAACAATTTATTTATGTCAGTTTCTTCTCTTTTAGAAATAAAAAAATTCATTTAAATTTTGCTTTAATGTTATTTTAAAGTGATTCAACTAATAAAGAATTAGTTCATAGATTTTTTTTTTAATATGTAAAAACAAAAACCTAATTTCATAATGGGTTTAATAAAATTATATATTAACGGGGGTCCTTCTTTGAGTACATACTCAGTAACTTTTTTTCACAATTATCGGATGAATTTTAAAAACATAATTGCATTATTTTGTTGCTTATTTGTAGTAATATCTTGTGTAGATGATCTTGATTTTACGCAATTAGATGACTATAAAGCTACACCGATATATTCAGTTGCTGCAGTCCATTTTACAGTTTTACCCTTTCAATTTTTTGAACAATCTGGTAATCAGATGAACGAAATAAGAGAAATTACTGACTTTAATTTATTTGAAAATGACTACATAAAAAATAAAACAGTGAAGTTAGAATTTAATGCCGAAGTTTTAAACCAGTATGACAATGATTTTATACTTGAAGTTCAAATTTTAAATGCCAATTACTTACCAATATTTAAACTTGAAAAAATGTCAGTAAGTGCAAATGATGTAGCGTATAAATTCAAACAAACTGAAACCCTTATTTCTAACCCATCACTCATAAATATGGGAGGACTTAGCGTTACCATTAAAACCAAAAATCCTTCATTACTATTGAACCCAAGAGATATTACCGAACTTCAGTTTAAATCTTTTATCAAAGTTTATTTAGATTCAGATGCTTAACGTTCGAAAGATACTTCTACTGATCTCTCTATTTTTGATTACAGAACACGTTGCTCAAAATAAAAAATTGCTATACAATTTTGCAGAACTACCTCAAACATTATTATTAAATCCAGGAGCTGAGACCAACTTAAAGTATCATATCGGTATTCCTTTACTCTCTGGTATCTCCACAGAAATAGAGTTAACAGGCTTTTCAATTGCAGACTTATTCGCTGATGATAATCGATCTATAAATGATAAGTTTTCTAATGTATTAGATAAATTAAGAACGAATGATTACGTGAAATTAAATATTCAATTAGAGGTTCTAAATGCAGGCTTTAGATTAAATAATGACTACTATTTCAGTTTTGGTTTTTATGAAGAATTTGATGCGATTGTTTATTATCCTAAAGATATTATTACGCTTGTAACGGAAGGTAATTCTAGTTTTTTAAATAAAAGTTTTGAATTGTCTCAAACCCTATTTAAAATAGATCTTTTAGGAGTCTTGCATTTTGGATTCACAAATAAAGTGAGTGAGAATGTAACTTTTGGTGCTCGGTTTAAAATCTATTCTTCTGCGTTAAATATAGAAAGTTTTGATAATTCAGGAACTTTTACGACTGTAAATGGATCTAACAATACATACACACATTATTTGGATAATATCTATCTTGAAGCAAGAACCTCTGGTTTATATAAAGAGGAAAAATTTACAGGAACTTCAAAAAAATATTTAAAAAATACTTTTTTTGGTGGTAATTTAGGAATTGGTTTTGATGTTGGTTTTACATATCATCTATCTGACCAAATCGAATTAACAGGAAGCATCCTTGATGTTGGTTTTATCAATCACTCAAAAAATACTCAAAATTCTTTTACAGAAGGTCGTTATGTTTCAGAGGGGGTCGCCTTTGAATACGACCCAAACAACCCCTCTGAATTTGGAGAACTATTAGAAGTTCGTTTAAAGGATGCGCTTCCTTTTGTTCAGAATGAAGATTCTTATATTTCTTGGAGACCTTCAAAAGTGAATGCTTCTTTTACCTACCGTTTTGGAACTAAAAGTAGTATGTATTGCTATGACAATACTTATAAAGAGTTCTATAGGAATGGTTTAGGGGTTCATCTGTATTCTGTATTTAGACCGTTAAGCCCTCAGTTTGCTGTTACAGGTTTTTATCAAAAATCACTTTCACAAAAATTTCACACAAAACTGACCTATACGGTCGATAATTATTCCTTTAATACTATTGGAGTAGGTCTTTCTACTCAGATAGGAAAATTAAATATTTATGGAGTAATAGATAATGTTCTAAAATTGAGTAATATTACAAAAGCAAATAATATTTCCGCTCAGTTAGGGCTTAACGTAATATTTTAATCTACATGATCAAAAGAATAGTTGGAAGCTTATTGTTTTTTATGACAATATCACTAACGAGTCAAACTAAAAAAATGAGTGATTTTAAATACATAATTGTTCCTAATAAGTTCGATTTTTTAAAAAAATCTAATCAATATCAAACAAGTTCACTCACTAAATTTTTATTGCAAAAAAAAGGGTTTCATGTTTTTTTAAGTACAGATTCACTTCCAATAGATTTATTACAAAATAGATGTTTGGCGTTAACTGCAATAGTGAGTGACGATTCTGGTGTTCTTATTGTTAAAAATAAAATAGCATTGCAAGATTGCTTTGGAACTCTTGTGTACGCTTCAAAATTTGGAAAAAGTAAAGAAAAGGAATATAAGAAGGCTTATCATGAGGCAATCAGAAAAGCTTATGCTAGCATGACTGATTTGAAATTTGTATATAAGCCTGATAGAGAAGTTGATGAAAAAAAAGAAGTGAATCATCCTAAAGATATACTTCCAGTAAAAAAAGAGATTACAGTAATAGCTAATACAGGAGCAACAGAGGCGACTCCAGAAAAAGCACTTATTTCAAATCAAATTCAGAAAGATTTTGTTCAAATAGAAACACTCTACGCTCAGGTTAAAAATAATGGATTTCAATTGGTAAATACACAACCAAAGGTTGTTTTTCAACTATTACAAACCAATTTAAAAGAGGTGTTTATTCTGAAAGGAAGTAATGGAATTTTTTATAAAAAGGGGACCCGTTGGATTGCAGAATATTATGAGAATAACCAACTAATTCAAAAAGAATACTTAATAAATTTCTAGTAGTTATACTTATTTTTCCAGTTGTTTTTTAGGTTTTCTCTAAACTTATTTTCCCGGATATTATTTCCAGGTTCGTAAATTTTTGTTCCTGAAATTTCATCGGGTAAAAACTCTTGCAGACTGAAATTGTTATCAGAATTATGGGTGTACTTGTAGTTTTCTCCGTAGCCTAGATCTTTCATTAATTTTGTTGGCGCATTTCTTAAGTGAAGAGGAATTGTTAAGTCTCCTGTTTGTCTAACGAGATCTTGTGCTTTATTGATTGCCATATAGGAAGCGTTACTTTTAGGAGAATTGGCTAAATAGACTGCACATTGACTTAAAATAATTCTAGATTCTGGAAATCCAATGACGGATACGGCCTGAAAAGTGTTAGTTGCCAATATAAGAGCGGTTGGGTTTGCATTTCCGATATCTTCAGAAGCAGCAATCACTAATCTTCTTGCAATAAACTTGGCGTCTTCACCACCTTCAATCATTCTTGCCAACCAGTATACGGCTGCATTTGGGTCGCTTCCTCGAATCGATTTTATAAAAGCAGAAATGATATCATAATGTTGCTCGCCCGTTTTATCATACCTCACCGTATTTTTTTGAACTTTTTTTAAGACCAATTCGTTTGTGATTTCTATTTCGTCTTCGGTGGCAACCAATAACTCGAAAATATTTAATAGTTTTCTAGCATCTCCTCCGGAAATTTGTATTAATGCATCTGTTTCTTTAAAAATTATTTTTTTCTTTGAAAATAACGCGTCTTTTTTTGCAGCCCTTTGTAAAAGTGTGATTAAATCATTTTTATCAAATGAATTTAAAATATAAACCTGACAACGTGAAAGTAGGGCAGGGATGACCTCAAAACTCGGGTTTTCTGTAGTGGCACCGATTAGAGTAACCCACCCTTTTTCTACAGCACCCAGAAGAGAATCTTGTTGAGATTTACTAAATCTATGGATTTCATCAATAAACAAAATAGGATTTTTTGCAGTAAATAACCCACCACTTTTTTTTGCTTTTTCAATAATTTCTCTGACATCTTTGACTCCAGAACTAATCGCACTTAAAGTATAAAACGGTCGTTTAGATTCAGAAGCTATAATATTTGCAAGGGTAGTTTTTCCAATTCCAGGAGGCCCCCACAAAATTAAGGAAGGTATTACTCCTTGTTGTATCAAATTAGTTAAAACACCATTTTTTCCTACTAAATGTTGTTGACTTATATAATCTTCTAAAGTTTTCGGTCTAATTCTCTCTGCCAAAGGTTCATTCATTCAGTAAAAATAGCAAAGATTTTTGACAGAATTTGTAAAAATTGTATTTGGTGCTATTTTTGTTAACTTTACTTGAAATGGATACGGAACAGCAATTAAAAATATCGAAGTCAATCTTTTTAATCCCTATTGTATTTGTTCTTGTAATTTGGATAGTTTATGCCATTGAAATTACTTTTGGATACAATTTTAATACCTATGGTGTGTATCCCCGAAACTTGGTTGGCTTAAGAGGGGTTTTCCTGACTCATTTTATTCACAGCAACACAAACCATCTTTTTAATAATTCAATTCCTTTATTCGTGCTCTTAAGCAGCCTTTTTTATTTTTACAGAACGATTGCCTACAAAGTTTTATTTTTCGGAGCATTGTGGTCGGGTTTGTTAACTTGGACGATTGCAAGAGAATCTTATCATATTGGTGCAAGCGGAATTGTATACGTGCTTTTTAGTTTTATTTTTTTTAGTGGGATCATAAGAAAGCATTATCGGTTAGTTGCCCTTTCTTTTATGATCATTTTTCTCTATGGAAGTATGATTTGGTATGTTTTTCCCATAAAGGAAGGAATCTCCTGGGAGGGACATTTATCGGGATTTTTGGTGGGGTTTCTTTATTCGATCCTATACAGAAATAGAGGAATCGTTAAAGAAGTTCATCAATTTTCAAAAACAGATTTTGATTTATTGTTTGACGAACACGGAAACTTTATTCCTTCTAAAATTGAACAAAGAGTAGAAGAGGAGTCTTAGCTTAATCGTTGTCTCACAGTTTCATATAAGAGGGCCCCACAAGCAACAGAAACATTCAAAGATGCAATTTCACCTAACAAAGGTAGTTTTGCCTTATAATCAACCATTTTGAGTATGGAAGGGTTGATACCTCGGTGTTCAGAACCCATAACGATAGCAATTGGTTGGTTTAATTCAATATCATAAACAACATCTTCGGTTTTTTCAGTAGCCGCTACTGTTTTAATATCAGATGCCTGTAATAAAAACAAAGCGTCTTTAATATGATCCACTTTGCAAATGGGTATTTTAAAAGCCGCACCCGCAGAGGTTTTTATGGTTTCAGCATTTACGGGGGCACTCCCATTTTTTTGGATGATAATAGCATGAACGCCAGTGCATTCAGCTGTTCTTATGATGGCACCGAAATTTCGAACATCAGAAAGTTGGTCTAATAACAAAAATAATGGGGTAGCACCACTAGCTACAGTTTGTTCGATTAAGGTTTCTAAATCATGAAATTCAACAGGGGATATCTGTGCAACCGCACCCTGATGATTACTGTTTTTAGATAATCTATCTAGTTTTTCAACAGGAACCATACTTGTGGTAAGACTTTTCGTTTTAATTAACTTGTTCAATTCATAGAATAACTCACCTCTTAGTCCCTTTTGTAAGTATATTTTATTTATTGTTGAACCACTTTCGATCGCTTCTATAATGGCTCTAATACCAAAAATATTTGTTGTTTCCGTTGTCATTCGACAAAGGTATGCATTCTCGTTTGAAGGTAAAAAAAAACCACCTCAATTGAGGTGGTTTTTTTCTATTACTCTCAGTAAATTTAATTTGGCGTTAAAACCATCGGTGCATCTTCAAAATACCCATCTACCGTGTACGTAATTTCTATACTACCATCAGGCTTCACCATTCCGGCACCAGCAATCGCTATTCCGTAAGCTTCAGGTAAAAAACCTCCTGTTACACTAATTACGTCACATGCGTCGTTGATATTAAAAGGATAATTACTACCAAACTGACTATCACCACTAACCTCATAGTTACCAGGACTCGTTTCGGTTACTGTAGCAGGCTTACCATTTTCATATGTATAGCTTCCAGCAATACTAGAAACACAAATTCTTAGTAAATTGATTGTAAACTCGTTGTCATTCCCAATAATCAGTCCGCTTGTTTGCTCTAATGATAAAACAAGTATCTTAGAAGAGATAATGTTAATATCTTCAACACCAACCTCTAAAGTTGCAGTATTAGAGTTTGCAGGGATCGTAATCGAAGCAGGGATCGTATATGAAGCCGGATCGGCTGTAGTTCCTTCTGAAACAACAACATTATAAGTTCTGCTCGCAGCAGCCATATTTGAAGAATAAATCTCATAGCTTGCTGAATTGGTACTCCCTTTATCTACTTTTAGTTCTACTTGATCTGATTGAAATGTAATAAAGTCTACATTTGAAATTTCAGGATCTAAATTTTCTTTACATCCAGTAAATGCAATAAAAGAAAATGAAATCAAAATTAATAATATATTTTTTTTCATAATTGTATGATTCTATTTTTTATCTAAAATTTTAGATAAAAAGTGTTAAACTTAATTGTTTTGAGTTGAAATAAAAGGATTAAACTGTATTTCTCCTTCAGGTATTTCAAATGTCAATCTTTCATCATTATAAGGAATTGCTTCACCTACAAATGATAAATGATTAGAACCTCTTGTTACTGTTGCTTTATTTCGCTTCATCGCTAAATAACTTTTTCCTTCACCCCATAACTCAATTCTTGTCTGTAAATAGATCTCACTTTGAAGAGCCGGTCCTGATAATGCATCAATATAACTAGCGTCAGGTACTCTTTGAGAGACAAGAGCTTTAAGATTGGTTTGTGCACTTGCTTCATTTCCAGATTTTGCAGCAAACTCCGCAGCTAATAAATGCATTTCAGCTACTCTCATGTATACATAATCTGCTTTTACAATTCTTGAAGAACCATATCTTTCTCTGTCAGCATCGTAAAATTTAAATAATGGCATTAAGTGTTCGTATTCACCAGCGCCGTTATAAAATTGTTCTTTTCTTAAATCAGTTGCAGGTATCGCATCAAAAAGATCTTGATCCATAGATTTTGCATCTCCGAATGCTGGATAGCTATAACTGTAATAGTCCATTTGACCCCACCATGAAACTAGTCCTAAACCAATTTCGTCATTTAAGTCAACTCCCCACATCCATCCAGGAGTACTCACATCATTAAAACCACCTGTCAATTCAGCACCACTCATTACAGTGTAACCACTAATTGCGGCAATAGCCATGTCATATGCTTTAGAGTAATCTGTACCTCTTGCCCCTAGAACGTAAGCGTAAACACCTTGAGCGATTGATTTGTTAATTTGAGTTTTATTAGATCTGTTAAAACCATCCAAAAGTGTAATCGCTTCACTTAAATCTGATTCCATTTGATCATAGATTACTGATGCAGCGACTTTAGGTCCGTTAGGAGTTATTGCATCTGTATAAAGTGGTAAAATTTCTTCTGTAGCGTCGTATCCTTTTTGATAAAATTGCGTTAAATAAAAGTATGAATGAGCTCTTAATGCTTTAGCTTGACCCATAATGTATTTATTGTCTTGATTTTCAGGAACAATATCAGTTCCTCCCAATCCATCAATTACTTCATTACATCCTCTAATGATTCTGTAATAATACCTCCATACTTGTCTATTATCACCAAAAGTGAAATCTAAAGGACCTTGAAATTCAGTTATTGAAGATCTATACCAACCATAAGTACTAGTACTAAGGGCTATATCTCCAGATAACATGTCACTGAATACGTCATATGATTTATGACCAAAATCATCATGTCCAGTTGTACCTCCTGTTCTTGTGGTGAAAGTAAGTGAATATACACCCGATATCAAACCGTTTATTACTGCTGGATCAACATTAGCAGCCTGTTCAAGCTGAGCAGAAGTCAAAGAAGCAGAACCTTCTAGAGCTGGATCTTCAAGAAAATCATCTCCACAACTAAAGCTAATTAAAGCTAAAGCAGATAGTAATCCAAATTTATATATTTTATTCATTTTGTTTTTTTTAAAATTTATTATTAAAATTTAACTCTAACACCTAATGTTACTGTTGACATTGGTGCATATAATCTTCGACCTGAATTTCCAGACTCACTGGTAGTAGGTAGGAATCCATTTCGTGAAGTTGCACTAAATAAATTATCGGCTGCTAACCAGATGTTTACTTTATCTAGTGATGCTTTCTGTAAATATTTATTAGGGAGGTTGTAACCAATATTAACATTATTCAAGGCAAGATAATCCGTAGAAACGATGAATCTTGTTGATTGAGAAGTTCCATTCACAATTGCATTATCAGTTAATGCAGGAACATCTGTAATGTCTCCTGGATTTCTCCATCTGTTTGAAATGTCTTTATGGAAATTATTACCAACTGCACCAAAACGGTCAGACATTAACTCTGCATATTGTGCATCATAAGCATATCCTCCTAGACTGTAGGTGAATTGTGTAGCAAAGTTGAAATTTCCAAGTGTTCCAGATAAACGAAAAGCTCCTCTTAAATCAGGAATTGCCGATTTATTAGCATAGACATCAGATGCATCTGAATAAGTTTTTGTTAGAGTTTTCTGAATGTTAGCATCATTCACTTTTGCTTGGTATTCAATAATTGAACCTGTATTATTTGTAATTGATTCATCAACAGGAACCCAAGATCCACTTGAAGTAGATGTAGGCTCACCTGCATCTAAAAGATTGTTCCCATTTCTATCATCATAATATTGAAACCACATTGGTGCTCCATCAGAAGGATCTACTCCTGCCCATTCACGCATGTAGAAGTCATATACAGATCTTCCTTGTGACCATGCATAACTTCCATTAGGAGTTAATATTTGTGGTTTACCTGTTGCAGGGTCAAGAGGCATGGTTTTTATTTCATTAGTTAAAATTTCACCATTAATAGATAAGTCTAATGAAAAATCTTTCGTGTCAATGATATGACCTGTTAAGTCAATTTCAATTCCTGAGTTTAATAACTCTCCATCATTAACAGTAATTGAAGAGATTCCTTGAGAAGGTCCTACAAATCTATCAAAGATTAAATTGTCTGTAAGCCTTTCATAGTAATCTACTGTTCCATCTAAATATTTAGAGATCCCAAATTCAGCACCCACTTGAAACTGTGTTGTAGTCTCCCAAGTAAGGTCTGGATTTCCAACTGCTCCAGGAGCTAAAGAGATACTACCTCCTAGATTTCCTCCGTTGTATGTGTTGTATCCTGAGAAGAATCCAACACCTGCTTGATCACCTGCAATACCGTAGGATGTTTTTAACTTTAAGTAATCAATAATATCATTGTTTTCTAAGAAACTTTCATTACTTGCAACCCATGAAAATCCGATAGATCCGAATGTACCCCATTTTTCATTAACAAATCTAGAAGATCCATCTGTTCTGATCGAACTACTGAAATAGTATTTTTGATCGTAGTTATAATTCAACTGTCCAAAATACGATTCAATGGTATATCCACTAGTGGAACCAGATGGAAGACCTAAACTAGACTGAAAATTATCTAAGTCTAATAGAAAAGGACTAATCTGAAGACCTTTTGCAGCAGATGCAAAAGTTTGCTTAAACTCGTTACTTTCGTGCGCTGCAATAGCATCTACAGAATGAGCTCCCCATTGGTTGTTATAATTTAAAATTTGTAAAATATTTTGAGTTAGACTTGTATAGTCATTGATAGTAATGTCTCCACCTGTAGATCTACCTCCACCATAAAACTTATTTGTGTAGTCTTTGTTCTTCTGGTTTAAGTATTGAACACCATATCTTATTTTTAAACTTAGATTATCTGAAAACTTTGTTTCTGCAGAAAAGTTTCCATTAAATGTATGACGGTCAGTTCCATCAAAATCATATTTAGCAGAACCAATTGGGTTTAAACCATTCGCATTAGGTCTGTCTCTAAATCCAGAAAGAGATCCATAATCAAATTGATTTCCTCCATAAAAAGTATCTGGCACTAATTGCCCTTCATCATCTCTTAAGTATACTGGAAAAATAGGCGCCATTTTATCGGCAAATTCAAATACATTTTCAGAACCTGCTATTTGACCATTTGCAATACTTTCAGAATAAGCATAATCAATATTAGAATTTACCTTTAACCAAGGTTTTACCTTGCTCGTTAAATTTAAACGTGTCGTATATCTTTTAAATCCTGTATTTATTGAGTATCCTTTGTCATCTAAATATCCAAAAGATGCGTAATAGTTGGTGTCTTTGTTACCGCCACCCATTCTTAGACTTGTTTCTGTTCTAATTGCAGCACCAAATGCTAAATCTGTATATCTTTTAGGATCATATTTTCTAGTTACACCCGCTAGAACATTGCTTGTTGCTGGATCAATTAATTCTGAACCATCAGCTACATTCCACATGTTATATCCTGGAGCAACATAATTACCGGTAAATAGATTAGCATTGGCAAAAGCAATTGGATCTGCTTCACCTCTTACTCTTGCTCCATTTTTTATTCCTTCCCATACATATCCAATGTATTCTTCTGGTGATGTAACAACATCATATCTTTGTATAAGTTGGTCATTGATACCTGTTTTGACATCTATTTCAATATAAGATTCTGATGCTGATCCTTTTTTCGTTGTAATCACCACAACCCCGTTTGCTCCTCTAGAACCGTAAATTGCAGTTGCGGTAGCATCTTTCAAAATGGTTGTACTTGCAATGTCACTTGGGTTGATAGAATTTAAACTACCAGAATAAGGCACACCGTCTACTACGTATAATGGAGCTCTACTTCCATTTACAGAACCATAACCTCTAATTCTTATGCTTGCTACAGATCCCGGTTGACCAGAACCATTAATCACTGTTACACCTGCAACTTCACCTGTTAGGGCTTGTGATACATTTGAAAAGTTCTTAACCTCTAATTGTTCTTGCTTAACTACAGTTGCAGTTCCGGCAAAGGCTTGTTTGGTACTTGTACCATAACCTACAACAACAATTTCATCTAAGACATTGCTGTCTTCTTTCATGATAATGTTGATATTGGTATTTGCTCCAACTGTTTTAGAAACATTTACATATCCTAAATATCTGAATATTAAAACATCTCCTGAATTTACTTTGATAGCATATTTTCCATCAAAATCAGTTTCTACTCCTGTTTTTGTGCCTTCTACTAGTATACTAACACCTGGTAGAGGTCCAGAAACATCAGAGACTGTACCGGAAATATTCTTTTTTTGTGCAAAAGAAATTTGCACGAATAACACTAATAAAAGTGTTAAAACTCCATTGAACTTTGTCTTCATTATTATAAAATTTGAATTAATTTTATCAAAAATCTTAAATTAAATTCAATAAAACAATTTTTTTAACATTAAATTCACAATACGTTAACATTTTTTACGAATTTTTTTTCAATCTAAATTAAAATATATTTTTTATTTAATAATTTTTCTATAATATATTCTTGTCCCTTATTGTTAAATAACAATACACATTATGATCTTTTTTTAACATCTAGTTTTAGTCTTTTTTTTAATTTTTAACAGTATTTCTATTTTGATTTTATCAAAAAAAAAAGACTGCCTTTTACGACAGTCTTTTAGATATTTGTTATGTAATATAAATTAATTTACATCCCACCAAACCTTTGTTTGCATGTCTGCTGGTGTAGCGGTAACTTTACCTAGTTGAGATGAGTTAGACTGCGTCTCAGATAAAGGATAAGGCATTCTTACAGGAATTGTATTAATTACCGCTGCTGCAGGAGCACTTAATTGTGGATAGTCTAATCTTCTCCACTCATTCCATGCTTGAAAACCATTCATATACAGAGCTACCCATTTTTGAGTACCTATAGATTCTTTCCAGTTTGCTGCATTGTATGGGTTGTTAGAAACATAACCTGCAATTGCTGCACTGTCACTTATTCCCCAGTAGTTCATAGATGCACTAACACCACTTGCATAGGCTGCTGCTGCATCTCCTGATAAGATTCCTCTCTGGTAAGCTTCCGCTAACAGAAAATGAACTTCTGCTGCAGAAATGATTACGTGAGGTGTTGTTGCAGCTCTAACATTATCGTTAGGTCTAGAAACAACTGGTTTCAATACTGTAGCGTCATTATCTGACAAACCATATGGCATTCCTTTGATATCTCCAGAAGTAGATAGCTTTGCAAATTTACCTAATCTAGGATCTCCCATAGAAGTTAATGTAGAAACTAAATATTCAGAAACAGCATAATCATCTCTATTTCCATCCAACGGTGTGTAGTTTTGGAATAGTGGATTTGATCTTACTAAACTTGATTCAAAAGTAAACAATGCATTTTCAGCATTAGTAGTGATTAAGTTAGTAGCCGCTATTTTGATATAGTTAGATGCAGTAGCTGGATCAACATCCGCAATACGCATTGCATAACGCAACATTAACGAGTGTGTTAATTTAACCCAATGAGCTACATTTCCATTGTAAATGATATCTCCTGAGGTAAATGATGGAGAAGAAGTAGAAAAAGTTGTTGCTGCGTTTTCTAACATAGCTAACATCGCTTTGTAGATTACTTCCTGGCTATCATAAGAAGGAAGACTATTCTCTCCTATCGCTTCTGTAAATGGAACTTTATCAAAACCGTCTGTCAAGAATGCGAAGACTTGTGTAGACATTACATCAATAATATTTTTCTTATTATTAATGATTGCTTCTGATAAATCTTGATTTTCAACTAAAGCTTTTGCAGAATTCAATTCTTTCAAGACACTTGCATACATTGCGCTCCAAGTTCCATTAAAGAAATTAACATCCTGATTATATCTACTATCTTCAGTATATTCTGTTTGAGACCATTGTTGAACCATTAGTTGTCCCCAATCTGCATTTACAGTAACTCCTTGAGTCGTATTGTAAAAATTGTATTGAGCAGTTGTCAATAATGTTGACGGAGCAACACTCACTGCTGAATTTGGATCTGTATTAAGATCTGTTAAATTGTCATCACATTTAGATAATAATGTAATGGACAACAACATTAAACTATATATTTTTAATTTTTTCATGTTATTCATTTTTAAAATTTTGCAGAGATATTAAATCCAAATGAACTAGTAGCAGGTACTTGAGCATTCTCTAAACCTTGAGCATTTCCTGCTCCTGTAATTACTTGAGGATCAATAAAAGGAACATCCGAATAAAGAATTCCTAAGTTTCTTCCAAAAGCACTTAAGTCTAAGCTAGTAAATGGAGTTTTATCTAACATTTTAGATGGAACTGCATAACTTAATCTTACATCTCTAAATTTAATAAAGCTAGCATCATATACATTCGGTGCAGCTCTTCTCCAATATCCTTGGTAATAATCTTGTGGATCTACTCGAGTATCATTTGCTGAACCATCAGCTTTAACACCTGGTAAAACCATTCCATTTGCTCTCACATCACTTTCTCCGTTGAAAGATACAGTTTCAGGATGCATTCCAGAATATTTAGACCATTGTAAAGAGGTAGAATGGATAACACCACCTACTTGGAAATCAAATAAAGCAGACAATGTAAATCCTTTATAACTAAAAGAAGTATTAAAACCACCTGTCCAATCTGCAATAGCAGATCCTAAATAGACTCTATCATCAGTGAATTCGTAAAAACCGTCATCACCTACCATTTTGTTACCGTTATCGTCATACACATAATCCTGACCAAATAAAGCCATATATGGAAGACCTTCTTGAACTCTTAAATCAGCAGCCCAAGTATTACCAGCATTGATACTTTCAACAACGGTATTACCTTCCTCATCTTTAAGTAATTCAACAACTTCGTTGTTTTGACTAGTTAAATTAAGTCCAACATCCCATCTGAAGTCTTCTGTTTGAATAGGAGTACCCTGTATTTGTATCTCTAATCCAGAGTTCTTCATTTTTCCTGCATTCAATAACTTAGAAGTATATCCAGTTGTTGCTGATACAGGTACGTTAAATATCTGATCTTCTGTTACTCTATCGTAGTAAGCAACATCTACACTTAATCTGTTGTCAAGTAATTTAACTAAGAAACCAAATTCAACTTCCGTAGTTAGCTCATTTACTAAATCTGGATTTTGTTGAGAGTTTGGTACAGAATACAATGGATTGCTTCCAAAGTTCGGTGTAATTGGATTGTAAACATCTGACAACCTGTATGGATCAGAATCATTACCCGCCTGTGCAACACTAGCTCTTACTTTTGCAAAATTAATAACATCACTATCTTTAATAGATGATAATTCAGAAATTGCAAAACTTAAAGATGCCGCTGGATAGAAGTAACTGTTATTAGCTTCTGGTAAAGTAGAAGACCAGTCATTTCTTGCAGATAAATCTAAAAACAACATGTCTTTCCATGCTACCGAAGCAGATCCGAAGATACTGTTAATTCCTCGATTTGTTTCGTAAGTATCTACTATTGGAGAATCTGCTGAGTTTCCAATATTGAAAAATCTATCAATTACGATTCCTCCATTAGTTTCTGCAGACATTCTTTTAGCGCTTTGTCTCATTCTGTTAGCTCCAATGAAACCATTAAATGAAAATTCTTCATTAATGTCTTTATTGTAGTTTAAACGAACTTCCATATTAGTTTCTTGAAACTTTCTTTCAGTTTCTGCGTATCTTGATCCATCAACAGATCTTAAAGGGATACCTTCTCTGATACTAAATTGAAAGAAGTCAGTACCGAATTGAGTTGAAATCTTTAAGTTATCTGTAATGTCATAAGAAAGATTTGCATTACCAAATACTCTATTTTTTACATCTTCTTGTAATCTATTTTCTCTATTCCAACTTGGATTGTCAAAATAGTTTGGATTAGAATTAAATGAAGTAAGGTTACCACTAGCATCCGTGCTTATCCCAACTGGATTCCACGTGTATTGATTTCCTTCACTCGTATTTTGTTGATTTTTCAATCTATCAACATCTAGTTGTGATTGCCACCACTGAGTAAAACCTTGTAAAGGATTTGCATTGTCATATCCTGTTACGTTTCTGTTTTGAGCTTCAGTATTTACATACGTAAGTGCTACACTAGATTTAAGCTTGTCGCTTAATTTATAGTTGGTATTAATGTTTACAGTATTTCTCTGTAATTCTCCACCAGGCATCGTAGACTTCTGGTCTAAGTTTGTATATGAAACTCTGTAAGATCCATTTTCATTGCTTCCTGATAAAGCCAAAGTATTCATTAATGTTACACCAGTGTCAAAGAAACTTTCGTAAGAGTTCTTTGGAGCAACCCAAGGTCTTACTTCTTTATAGTTACTAGAACCTGGATCCCATGAATCCCAATGTCTTACTAATCTATTAGGATCAAATTTAGGACCCCATGAACCATCCTTTGCATAGTTAGGAGCTAAATAACCTACACCATCTTGTATAAATGATTTAAAACCACTATCTGTAGGGTATGTTGACCCTCCACCATAGGTTGATTGAATAGGAATAAGATTTCTTACTTGATCAAAAGAAACACTAGAATCGAATGAGATTCCCATTCCTTTTTGGTTTCTTCCACTTTTAGTAGTGATTAATATCACACCATTTGCACCTCTAGAACCATAAACAGCAGTTGCTGCCGCTCCTTTTAGTACAGACATAGATTCAACATTTGAAGGATCAATATCAGAGGCAGCATTACCATAATCATATGATCCACCACCGAATCCTCTTTGTTGAGAACTAGTAGAGTATTCTGCATTACTAATTGGAACTCCATCAACAATAAACAACGGTTGGTTGTTACCTAAAAAAGAATTGGAACCACGAATTGTAATTCTTGATGCACCACCCATAGTAGAAGGACTACCTTGAATTTGAACACCAGCTACTCTACCTTGTAATGAATTTACAAGATTTGGTTCTTTTGCTTTGTTAATATTTTCTCCAGAAACTTTCTGAACTGCATAACCAATTGCTTTTTCTGTTTTAGAAATACCTAGTCCAATAGTTATTTCTTCAAGCATTTCACTTCCTTCTTGAAGCGTTACATTGATTGTGTTTTCTGTTCCTACAGTCTCTTTAGAAGTTGCGTATCCAAGGTAGCTAAATGTTAAAACATCTCCCTGATTGGCTTTAATGGAATAATTACCATCAAAATCAGTTTCCACTCCTTTACTTGTACCTTCAACGACTACACTTACACCTGGTAAAGCTCCTGAATCATCGGAAACTGTACCGGAAATAGTCTTTTCTTGTGCAAAAGAAACCTGCACTAACAACGCTATAAATAGCGTTAAAATTTGATTAAACTTTGTTTTCATTTTTTTAATTTGTTTGAATTAATTATAACAAAAGTGTGAAATTTATGTTAATAAAACAACTATTTTTATCAAATTACCTTTATTATTCTTAAAATTTTATCTTATTGATAAATACATTAATTCAAAGGACTGTTTAACAGTAGGTTATAGGACGGTAATAAATTTATAGATTATTTAACTTTTTTTTAATTTAAAATTATGTTAAAATTATGTTAAATATATGTATATTAGTTATTTTTAGTCCTTTTTTTTATGATTTACATAAACTATAATCCATAAATGTGTGCGTTAATACAGATTTGAAAAACAACAATTACATGGGGTGAAGATGTTTTTTTAAAAGAAGCTTATCCAATTGACACTCAACTTAGTTTGATCAAAATCAAACCCTTTGGAAGAACTTCTACCCAATGCTGAACTTAGGTTTATTTGAGCGTTTTTTGTGGTAAACAAATATCCTAGGCCAATTCCTAAAAGATTTTCATTTCCTACAGGTGTACTTGTATTGGCGATATCAGTAATGGTGTATAAATAGGATTTCTCTGAAGTTAAAAATCGATATTCTAGATTAAGGTAACTAAATTTTTTCGAGAAAATGCTTTGCTCGTTGAATCCTCTGATCGAGTTTGCTCCACCGATTCTGGATAACTCATTGTTTAAAAAAGAATTAGAGTTTAGATAAAAAGTTTTGTTCCTAATATATATGCTATTTCTGTAGTTTAGTTCCCACAGATAGGAGGTCGTTGCTTCAATTTTAAATTGTTTCGATTGTTTCTGATCGACGTTTCTTTTTCCAACACTGGGATTTATTTCAATAAAAAATTTGTCATTGTCGAAGTAATCGTTTTTTGGGCTACTGTATTTGAATTGGAATCCGAAAAAAAAATTACTGAAGGTCTCAATATTCTCGATACTGTTTTTTGTTAGATTCTCAGATGATTCTTCGTTGTAGCTGATTCCGAAATGACTTTTAGAGTTTATGCTATAGGCTATTTTCGAATTGAAGGTTGTATTTGTAAATGTTGAATCTTGTTTGTAAATCGAAAAAGATATTTCGGGACTTAATTTTGAATTAAAGACATACGGAGTTTTTAAGCTTAGCTTCAATTCTTGTCTTTCATTTTCAATGCGATTCCAAAATAATTCAAATTCTTCTCCTTTATCTAACAGGTTTTTTAATTTTAGGTCCATATTACCGTTAAAAAGGATTTTACCGTCTTCTTTGGTCGTGAAACTAGCTATGCCATCAAAACGATGCGATTGTTTTTTTTTAAAGTAAAGGTATAGGAATGTTGAGTCCCTTGTAAATAATGTCTCCGGAGGTTTTATTACGGTGATAAATCTTATTCCCTTGGATACTTCTGAGATTTCTTCAATCTTACCTTGATTAAAAGTCGTTGAATCTGAAAGGTTAAAGTAGTTTTTTACATAAGACCGAGGGAAGTTTTCATAGCCTTTTATGATTACTTTATCAATGACTCTTTTTTTTGATTGATTGATTTTTAAGATAGCATAGAGGGTATCATTTTTAATTTTAATTTTTTTGAGCTGAACCTTAGAAAAAGATTTTCCCTCTTTGTCTAGATTCTTTGAAATTTTATATAAAGTATTTTGTAATTTTTTTAGTGGAATAGTGACCGTATTATTTTTAATCTGAAATTCGTTTACATAAGTTTTAGAATTTGAATCCAATTCGATAAGAGCCGTCTCAATTTTAGCATTTAAGGAGAAATGAGCAATGTATACTGTACCTGCTTTTTCAATTTCTGTTACCGTATTTGTAAAGTATCCAATGTTTTTCAAATAATCTGATATTTTGTCGATTTCTGAATAGAGGGTACTGCTTTTAGTATGTTTTTTTACATAATCAATTTTTTTTAAGACCAATAATTCATTCTGATCTTTGGAGGCCAATTTCAAAACAAATTCTTGTGCCAGGAAACCATTGACAGAGAATAGGATTAAAAAAACAATAATATTGCGTGTTCTTAGTTGCTTCAAAATAGATATATGTAAATTCAAATGTAAAAGAAAATCATAATAAACACTCCATAAATAAACAATAAGAAAAAATAACTTACTGATATTTGAATAATTAGAAATTAATCGTACATTTGCGCACTCTTAAAAAGAGACAATGTTTAATTATAAACGAAAAACAGTAATTATTTAGTATGCCAACTATTCAACAATTAGTTCGTAAAGGAAGAACCAAAATAACTAAGAAGAGTAAATCGGCTGCTT
>ENA-OQVM01001586-OQVM01001586.1-marine-metagenome-genome-assembly--contig:-NODE-1586-length-29530-cov-5.302278_pt1 | contig 29530 bp, 19 predicted proteins | sample MGYA00237776_ERZ505498 | MGnify/ENA primary metagenome ERZ505498 (study PRJEB26159, sample SAMN06265151) | marine metagenome | isolation source: Helgoland LTER site | place: Germany:Helgoland, sampling...
CCAGGAAGTGGATTGTTCTCTGTGTCACTAATTGTACCACCCACTTGCGCGAAAGCAATTGATGTCACTAATAGTGCAACAAAAGAAAAAATTGTTTTTTTCATCCTTATAAATTTAGTTAATAAATTAAATCTCATCTTAATTAATGAGAACATCAAAACTAATTGAATGATTTAGTTAAAACAAGAAATATTAATAAAATGTTAAAATTTGTTAAAAAACTTTGTGAAACTGCAAAAACTAGTTTTTTTCATTACTTTTTCTGCAATCGAAAAGAAAACGATAGGCTTTTGTTTAACAAATTGAACAATCGATACTAAGAAAGTTCGAACATCTTAAGTGCAACACCCTAGAAAATTAAACCCTGAAGAAAGAGTCTCTCAGAGTGTAATTGGACATACTCATTCTTTAATGTATAATAGAGAACTTACTATAACATTAGTTTATAAGTATAAAGTAAAAAATAGTAGGGTATTAATTAAGGTGTTTTTGAAATAACTTATGAAGATCTCATTGTATTTTCTTAAATGTATCAAAAAAAAACATATCCAAAAAATAATGTAAAAAGAAAGTAAATTATAGTGTGAGGCATTATTAGCTTAAGATTATTCTCAAATTTGAAAATTAATTTTATCATTGCCATTGAAGCAGTTAAGAAATGAAGTGTATTTCCTATAAGTAGAGGTTTGTTATATATTCCACCTATTAAACTATTTTTTGACATCCAATTTATATAGCTAAAACCCAAATATAGAGCTCCTAAAATCTGTAGAATTAATATAAAAATATGATTATCATCGTTATTTAGTAAAAGAGAGATTTCATTAGGAAAAAAAAGTCCAAATCCATTGACAGCTAAAAATATAGCGCTTATTATCATTAAAGTTTTTGTGTAATTTCTTTGAAAAGAATTCTCTTCATCATATTTCGTCATAAGCCTATTATAGTATAATTAAATTTATAAATTAAAATTCAACTTAGCAGAGAGGAAGGGATTCGAACTTTTATCGGAAATATTGTCATATATAGGGAAATTCATTGTTGATGGGAACAATATACCACTATTTACTTATATTTACTCAATATAAACCACCCACCTGACCACCCACCGATGAGATTTGCACTATCAAAACCGAAAATCAATGAAGCATGGAAAAATGCTTCAAAGAAAACACAAATGTCCAATCATTTCACAACCTACTTCCAATACCTCAGAGAGAACGAAACTTAAACTCAAAGTTGACACAAAATACGGGATACTAGGCCTTATTTAATAAAATTAAGCATAAGTATATATGAGTTTTAATAAATATCCGACCATAAAAATAAGTCCGGAGCAGGATAACTGCGTCCTAGGTTGGAAAGAAATAAATAATCAAATATCAACTTCTATAAATGATATTGGTACTCAAAATAATCGCATCGTCATTGAATGCTATCAAGGATGTCATTTGTCAGAAATAAAACAAGAAATTGAATCTCGTTTTAATCAGGCAATTATAATTGACTCATCAGATTATATGAAATCTGAAGACGAAATTAGAAGAATGACCCAGTCAGATGTAACTGATGATCGCGTTTTTGGAATGATTACAAAACTGCGAATGAATGATTTCTTTGTCAGTTCTAAAATTGAAAAAATTAAGAGAGCACCTTTATCTAATAAATTAACATTTTATATTGGAATCGGAGCTTCTTTATTAGTTGACAATCCAGATTTAATGATTTATGTTGATATGGCTCGTTGGGAAATCCAAAAGCGCATGCGTAAAAACCTCGTCGATAATATTGGATTAAATGACAGGAATGAAACTATAGAAAAACAATACAAGAGAGCTTATTTTGTTGACTGGAGAGTATGTGATGAACTAAAAAAAGATCTTTTATCTAAGGTTAATTTTGTCCTTGATACTAACAATCCTTCGGAACCAAAATTAGCAACGGGAACTGCTATTAGAAGTGCATTAATAAAGGCAACCAATCAACCTTTTAGTGTTGTTCCTTATTTTGATGCAGGCCCTTGGGGCGGGCAATGGATGAAAGAAAAATTTGATTTAGATAAAAACTCTGACAACTTCGCTTGGAGTTTTAATTGTGTACCAGAAGAAAACAGCTTACTTATAGAATTTTCAAATGCTAATTTTGAAATCCCTTCTATTAATGTTGTTTTTTACAAACCTGTTGAATTATTAGGACCTACTATTTATAATGAATTTGGAGCTGAGTTTCCAATTAGGTTCGACTTTTTAGATACAATTGGAGGTGGTAATTTAAGTTTACAAGTACATCCTTTAAAAGAGTATATCAAAGAACAATTTGGTATGACATATACCCAAGACGAAAGTTATTATATGCTAGATGCTGGCGATGATGCTTTTGTATATTTAGGAACAAATGACAATATTGAACCTAAAGAAATGATTGATGAATTGAAACGTTCACAATCCAATGGTCATATTTTTGATGCTGAAAAATATTCTACTAAATGGGAAGCTAAAAAACACGATCACTTTCTAATTCCTGCCGGTACAGTTCACTGTTCTGGTAAAGATTGTATGATCTTAGAAATTAGTGCTACTCCTTACATTTTTACATTTAAATTATGGGATTGGGGCAGACTTGGTATGGACGGAAGACCTAGACCAATTTCTATTGAACACGGACAAAAAGTAATTCAATGGGATAGAACACCAGAGTGGACTCAAAACAATCTAATCAATCAATTTGAAGAAATTGCTTCTGGTGATGGTTGGGTTGAAGAAAAAACCGGTTTACATGAATTAGAATTCATAGAAACTAGGCGACAATGGTTTAACTGTAAAGTATCACACAATACAGAAAACACACTAAACGTATTAATGATAATTGATGGTGAGCAAGCAGTTATCGAAAGCCCGACAATGGCATTCGAACCATTTATTGTAAATTATGCGGAGGCATTCATCGTACCTGCCCAATTAGGAGAATACACAGTTGCTCCAATTGGAAACAGTATTGGAAAAAAAATATTATTAATAAAAGCATTCGTTAAAAACTAAAAAAACATGAGCAATAGCAAATCACATTCTCCAAAGAAATATGTAATAATGATCTCTGTAGTTGCGGCTATTGGCGGTTTGTTATTTGGTTATGATACGGCAGTAATTGCTGGCGCAATAGGGTCTATTCAAACAAAGTTCGACCTTACTCCTGCACTTACGGGATGGGCTGCATCGAGTGCTATTTGGGGCTGTATTGTTGGGGTAATTATTGCCGGTGTTTTAAGTGATCGATTCGGGCGAAAGAAAGTATTAATTCTTGCAGCAATTTTGTTTGCAATTTCGGCTGTTGGTTCATCAATCCCTAATAACTTAACTCAATTTGTTTTAGCTAGGCTAGTTGGTGGTGTTGGTGTAGGAATCGCTTCTATGTTATCGCCGATGTATATATCCGAAATAGCGCCTGCAAAAATAAGAGGAACTCTAGTAACATTATACCAATTAGCAATTGTATTAGGGATCAATCTTATTTATTTTATAAATTTAAAAATTGCAGCCAATGGAGATGCGCAATGGAATTTAGAAACTGGATGGCGCATAATGCTAGGATCAGAAGTTATACCTGCCGTTCTCTTTTTTATTTTGCTACTGTTTATTCCTGAGAGCCCACGTTGGTTGGCTAGTAAAGGTAAAATTAAAGAAGCAACAATCATTTTAGAACGATTAAATGGACAAGAAAAAGCAGCAACCCTATTAAAAGAAATACAAAATTCTTTTAATGAAGGAAAAGGAACAATTAAAGAATTATTTGCCCCTGGATTAAAAACGGCAATGATTGTAGGAATGTTTTTAGCTCTCTTTTCTCAGATAACAGGAATCAACGCTATTATTTATTATGCCCCTGAAATTTTTAAAAGTGTAGGGTTCGGTACTGACTCAGCAATGTTTCAAACAGTAATTATAGGAATTGTAAATACTATTTTCACCTTTGTTGCGATTGCCTATATTGATAAATATGGAAGACGTAAATTATTACTTTGGGGAATCACAGGTATGATAATTTGCTTAGGAGGGATCGGTTTAATGTTTCACTTTGAATTGAGTTCAGGTCCATGGTTATTACTATTTATACTTGGGTTTATTGCTTCGTTTGCAATGTCATTAGGGCCAATTCCATGGGTGCTGATTTCAGAAATATTTCCAACAAGAATTAGAGGAATTGCTATGTCAATTTCTATTTTAATGGTTTGGATTGGAGTTGTACTCATAACACAGCTTACCCCAATGTTATTAGACAGTGTTGGTGGTGCATTTACTTTTTGGATATTCATGTTCAACGCTATCGTACTTATTATATTTACTTATAAAATGATTCCTGAAACGAAAGGAAAGACTTTAGAAGAAATTGGTAAAATGTGGAAAAATTAATCACAATATTATTATGATTAAAAATAATTCTATAATTCTTACACTCGATGCAGGTGGTACAAACTTTGTGTTTTCCGCATTGCAACACGGAAAAATTATTTCGGATACAGTGCAATTACCTGCTTCAACTAAAACAGAAGTATCTTGTACAGAAACAATTATTAAAGGGTTTGAACTATTAAAAAATAATTTGCATTCTCCAATTTCAGCAATCAGTTTTGCATTTCCTGGTCCTGCAGATTATAGTAACGGAATCATTGGTGATTTACCCAACTTTCCTGGAATTAATGGTGACTATCCTTTAAAATTACTATTAAAAAAACATTTTAATTGCCCAGTTTTTATTAATAACGATGGAAACCTTTTTGCTTATGGTGAAGCTTTAAGTGGTGCACTACTAGAAATTAATGAAACCTTAAATAATAATGGGAACCCAAAAAGATTCTCAAATATTATAGGAATTACTTTAGGAACTGGAATTGGTAGCGGTATTGTAATTAATGGAACTCTTTTAAAAGGTGATAATTCTTCTGAAGCTGAAATTCACAACATGTCTAATCTCAATAACCCAAATTGGAATATTGAAGAAAGTGTAAGTACTAGAGCAATTCAACGTGTTTATTCTGAGGTTGCAAAAATTGAACTTGACTCCATTTTAATGCCTAAAGATATCTTTGAAATTGCACAAGGAAACACTGAAGGAAACCAAGAAGCTGCTATCTCTTCTTTTAATGAATATGGTAAAGCTCTAGGATATGTAATTTCAGACATCATAACTTTAATAGATGGTTTGGTTGTAATTGGTGGTGGTATTACAGCAGCATGGAAATTCTTTGCTCCTGCCCTTTTCGAAGCTATGCAATCGCAACACCAAAATTCAACTGGTAAGTTTTCTAAAAGAACAACTATAAAAGTATTTAACTTAGAAAGTGACACCGACAGACAAACCTTTTTAAAAGGCAATGTAAAAAATATTCAAATTTCACGAAACAGTTCTGTGATTTACGACACAATGTCAAGAACCGCAATAATGCGCTCTAAAAATGGAGCCAGTGTTTCCACTTCGTTAGGTGCTTACTATTATGCTCTTTCACAACTTAACAGCTAAATAAATGATAAAACAAGGATTTCTAGCAATTAGCTTATGCATATTATTGACCGCTTGTGCCATTGATAAAACTGCAAAACCGATTTCCCAACTCGTACCAACTTTAAATGAATTATCTGGCAAATGGGTTTCTACAGTTTTAACCTCAGTTCCGTTGCTTAGTTTTTCAACAGCAAAATCAACAGAAACGTCATTTTTGGTTTCCTCGCTGAGTTCAATTCCAAGAGCTGTTTTAATCTCGGAAAGTATTTCGGTTGCTTTCATATATTGGTGTTTATAGCTAAACGACAAAAATCCAAAGTGTTATTTTTCAGGCTTCTAACAGCAAAGGATGTGATTGTTGAGGTTTTGGAGAAATTAATCACAGTTGCTGATGTGCATTACATCCATTGCCCATCAAATCATGACTATGTCTCAGGATTCTTTTTGTCTGATGTGATCAAAACCTGGTTTCACAAGAATGAGAACATCACCTTTGATTGTTCCATTGCACATCGAAAATATTTCCGTTATGGGACAAACCTCATAGGGGCCACACATGGGGACGGGGCAAAGCAAAATGACCTTCCATTGCTAATGGCCGAGGAATCACCAGAAGATTGGGCCAAAACAAAGCATCGACACATATACACTCACCACGTACACCATAAGACATCCAAAGACATTGGAAAGGTGAACATTGAATCGCTGAGGTCTCCATCTGGGACAGATTCCTGGCACGATAGAAATGGCTATCGATCGATTAAAGCAATCGAGGGATTTTTGCATCATCCAGAGCATGGTCAAATCGCTCGGATCAGTCACATCTTTTAAGGCTAAAAAGGACCTAACCACCCACCTGGCCACCCACCAAAAAAACAAAACCCCGTAAACATTGAGCTTGCTGGGTGTAATAGTGGAGTCGGAGGGAATCGAACCCTCGTCCAAACAAGCAATAGAAGAGCCTTCTACATGTTTAGTTTTTAGTTAATTTTCGAATATAAGCTGACTAAAAACGGCCTACTTACACCTTATTACCTTTATTGAAAAGCTTGACCGGCACCTTCAAACTTCGATGTTGACCTTTCTGGTGCCTCTATTTTGAACGCCGTCAACAAGGGCTTTCAAGAGACATCCGGCTTCTCAACCTAGTTGAGACTTGGCATTAACTTACTATGATTCAGTTAATTATGCAGCTAGAGCGTAGTTATTTTCGCCTATTAAAGGTTGAATACAAGTTTAACGAGCTGATATTCATTGCTCGACATGCTTACTGTTCGATTGATCTCGCTGTCAAAACCAGTCGACCCCATAAAAAGAAAGAACGTGTGTTTCTTGTAGAATGCGAAATTAGGTAAATTCATCTTTAAAAGGGGATAAGCTGAGAAATATTAACAGTTTGATTTTAAATAGCGGCGTAGATTTTCCAAAACCGAGTTCTGCAAATGCGCTGTTTTCTCAATGTTATTAGGGGTACAAATAATAAACACCTAAATATGTTCTAAGTCAAAGATATACCGTTATCTTTGCGCCTGTAAAAAACACTGCATGAACGCTATTAAAAACATTGCTATTATCGCCCACGTTGACCACGGAAAAACAACCTTGGTGGACAAGATTATGCACCATTGCGAATTATTCCGCACCAACGAAAACAAAGGCGATTTAATCCTTGATAACAATGATTTGGAGCGCGAGCGCGGAATCACAATTCTTTCCAAAAATATTTCGGTGATCTATAAAGATACCAAGATTAATATCATTGACACCCCTGGTCACGCCGACTTTGGTGGGGAAGTAGAACGTGTATTGAATATGGCCGATGGTGTTTTGTTATTGGTTGATGCCTTTGAAGGGCCTATGCCACAAACACGTTTTGTATTGCAAAAAGCCATTGACTTAAAGTTGAAGCCTATTGTAGTGATCAACAAGGTGGATAAAGAAAACTGTACGCCAGAAGAAGTACATGAATCTGTTTTTGATTTAATGTTCGAATTGGGTGCCGAAGAATGGCAACTCGATTTCCCCACTGTATATGGTTCTGCCAAGAACAATTGGATGAGCGAAGACTGGAAAGAGCAAACAGAAAATGTTGAACCGCTTTTAGACATGGTATTAAAACACGTACCTAGTCCAAAAGTAGAAGAGGGGACGCCTCAAATGCTTATTACCTCCCTTGACTTTTCTGCCTACACAGGCCGAATCGCTATTGGTCGTTTACAGCGTGGAACCCTAAAAGCAAATATGCCCGTTAGTTTGGTCAATAGAGAAGGAACCGTCACCAAATCACGGATCAAAGAATTGAACCTATTTGACGGTTTGGGAAGAAAGCAAGTTGAAGAAGTTAAGGCTGGAGATATCTGTGCCATCATTGGTTTAGAAAATTTTGAAATTGGCGACACTGTTGCTGATGCACTAGAGCCAGAAGCATTGCCAACCATCGCAATAGATGAACCAACCATGAGCATGATGTTTACCATCAACGACTCACCTTTCTTTGGAAAGGATGGAAAGTTTGTGACCTCAAGACACATCAAAGACCGTCTAGAAAAAGAATTGGAACGCAACTTGGCCATGCGCTTGGAGGACACCAATTCTGCCGATAAATTTATCGTCTTTGGACGTGGTGTATTGCACTTGTCGGTTTTAATTGAAACCATGCGAAGAGAAGGTTATGAACTACAGATTGGCCAACCACAAGTTATCATCAAAGAGATTGACGGTGTAAAGCACGAACCTATTGAAGAATTGACCATTGACTTACCCGAGAATGTCTCTGGAAAAGCCATCGAAATGGTTACCCTTCGTAAAGGTGAAATGCTCAGCATGACTCCAAAAGGTGAACGTATGGTTTGTGAATTCTTGATGCCCTCACGTGGTATCATTGGTTTGCGAAATCAATTGCTCACAGCTACTGCAGGAGAAGCAATCATGAACCACCGTTTCAAAGAATTTCAGCCTTACCGTGGCGAGATTCCTGGGCGTAACAATGGATCCCTTATTTCCATGGAAAAAGGAAATGCAATCCCTTATTCGTTGGACAAGCTACAAGAGCGTGGAAAATTCTTTGTTTCCCCCAACGAAGAAATATATACGGGTCAAGTAATAGGTGAAAACTCCCGTGCAGACGATATGGTAGTCAATGTAACCAAAACCAAAAAACTATCGAATGTTCGTTCTTCTGGTACAGACGATAAAGTGCGTTTGGCGCCTCCAATCAAGTTTTCTTTAGAAGAAGCACTAGAGTACATTCAGGGAGACGAATATGTTGAGGTAACGCCAAAGAGCTTACGTTTGCGTAAAGTCTTTTTAGATGAAAACGAACGTAAACGTCAGGCGTCCAAGATTGGATAATTAATCAATCATTGATTAATTCTGTTTTCAATCACCAATAGAACGTTTTACAATAAGCAAAACCCCAAGTAGTTTACTTGGGGTTTTTTATGCATTGAACTAAAGCTAGCGCATCTCTAAGGCATACCTTTTATAGTTCTCTTGTTGTAGTTGCAAAAGAGAGTCAGAGGGCTATTGTTTTGTATGGTAAACTCCTTTTTTGCGATTTTTTTGAAAAAGGGTTAATTGATTTTTAATCGTGTCATTAAGTTTTTGATAATCTTTATGTGTTATGATTACAGCTGATGTAGGTTTTAAATACAATAATTTTTTTTGCGGCAATATTTCTATTTTCCCTTTACTATAGAACTGACTTGAATAGCTCTTGTTTTTTAAATGATATATTTTATATTGCTCGTTTAGCGATTCTATTAGGTATTTATCTGTGTTTGCATACTGTTGGATGTAATTGTGATAACTACTATAAATAAAAACCACTACGGTTAACAAGGGGAGTACAGTGCTACCAATAATTAATCCTTTTTTTTGTTTTATATTCTGCCATAAAGAAACCACCAATAAAGCAATAGGAATCATTACAGGCATAATATATGGATGAATTAAACTTTTAGAAACGGTGAAGAATAATGGTGTCCACAGCAACCATAATAGTAAAAACACTACCCATTTATCTTGTAAGATATTTTTTTTGTTAGGCCATAATTTTACTAATAATGCCTGGAGCCAGGGTAGGGTAAATAAAAATAAGAATACCCAAATCATGCCTAAAACTTGTGACTTAGGGAAACCATATTTATCCCCTTTCCAACTTGAATCAAAAAAACGTTTAAAGTGTTCTCCTACTATAAAATAGTCTATAAAACCCTCTGTTTCTTTTTCTGCTAAATAATACCAGGGAGCGGCAATTAAAAGGACAATAAGTGTTCCAGATACGAGCGGAATTTGATTAAAAAACAGCGTCCATTTTTTATTGATAATGAGCCATAAAATCAGAGGTGGAACGGTAAGAATACCAATGATTGGCCCTTTTGCGAGTAAACCAAAACCTAATCCAATAAAAATGAGGTATTTCCAATACCATTTTCCGTTAGCTTGCATAGCTTCCCAAAAGCTTAGCATAACCAATGATAAACAAAAGGTTAGAGCGGTATCGGTAGAAACAACTCCTGCGTGTAAAAAAAATTCGGGTAGTGTTAATAAAATAAATGCAGGCAGATAAAATGGTAAATTTTTGCGTGTTGCATACTTTCCTGTTAAAAACAATAATGCAATAGATAATAACAAAGAGGGAAGACGAGCGGTAAATTCAGTAACTCCAAATGCCGAAAAACTTAAAGCAGAGAGCCAAGTAGATAAGGGTGGTTTTGCCCAAAAGGGTACACCATAATCAATTTGAGGAGTGATCCAATTATTCGTTTCAGACATTATCCGGGCTATTTCAGAGTAGCGAGCTTCAGTTTTATCCATTAATGGAATAACAGCATTGAAAAAAGCACGGATTATCAACAATGCAAAGACTGCATACTTAAAAAAAATTGATTTATTTAAGTAGTATTTCATTTTCAATTTTTTTAGTTTTTAAAGGAGTTTTATAGGTTTTACCAATTACATATAAATCATACCATAACTTAAAAAAATAGCTAAAAGGGACTTTAGAATCGTCGGTATCTATCCAAGATTTTAAGGGTATTTCTCGTGCAATATCTTTTAACTGATTTCTACCATGAATATTTATTAATCGATGAAATATTTCTACATCAAATAACCAACGTGAAATAAATTCCTTTTTAAAAATATCTTTCGCTAAACTTTCATCAAATACTTTACAACCACATTGTGTATCATAAACATTTAATTTTAACTGTTTAGAAATTAAGGTTGCAATAATTCTTCCAATCAAGAATCGATATGGTTTTCGTCTGATATCTGAGTCTAATGTTAAAATTCGAGAGCCGAAAGCAAAGCACACTTTAGTTGATATTTGTTGACTAATAGAAACACATTCTTCTAAAGAGGTAGATAAATCAGCATCTAAGTAGGCTAATTTTTCTAACTTAAAAGTAGATAAACAAGTTGTAAAACCAATTCGTACAGCTTCAGATTTCCCCTGGTTTTTGGCACAATCTATTACAAAAACTTGGTTTGGAAAACGCTCTTTAAACTCGTTTAATACTTGTATTGTTGAATCATTAGAGCCATCATTAACAAAACACAATAAAACATCTTCATGCTCTGTTATGAAATGCGTGTAAGTTTCTGTGTTTAATCTTTCAAATTCATTGTAGCAGGGTATTATTATTGCTAATTTAAAATTCATCCTTTGTGTTGTATTTGAAAAAGGTTCTTGCAAAATACCTACAAAGATGGGGATAAGAGTAGATACATAGTTACCTCACAAATCTAACAAATAAAAAGCGACCAGAAAACTTAGGAGGATTTTAAGATTACCCCCTAATTAATTGTCGAAGTTGTATTTTTGAGCTTACGCACAACGGTCTCGGCTATGGTTAGTACGGGAATCAAAAGCAGTCAACTTTCGATTAAGCACTTAGCCAAAACTTTTTATTTTGTTTTATCTTTTACGTTTTAAAGCCAAATCAAAAGATTTGGCGGACTTGGTTAAAAGCACTAAACTTTGGGTTAAGTACCAAAACCCGTATTAATTATAGCCATTGTTGTGCGTTCGGCTTTCTCGGTTTAATCTATTCTAATGTTCTCAATTTCAATAATTTCCTCTATTTCTTTTCCCAATCTTCTTTTATTCCTGTCATCAATTCGACCAATAAAACCTGAAAGTACAATCCAAAATACGTGAATTCCATTGTCAAATTCGACTTGTGCTATGTAAGAGGTTACAAACTTTAAATCAGTTCCATTTTCTGGCGGAAAGAATTTAATCATTTCCCAGCACACATTTGAACCATTACATATAATTAGTTTCGGTCTGCTTTTATTCAGTTGTTGAATTAAATGCTCTTTACAATTATCGATTATCTCAATATGAGCTTTTCTTACATTAGTTTCAGTTTCCGTAATTGGTGGTGGAAAAGTATGAGAAAAACATTTAACTAAATCTGTGTGAGCAATATTACTTTTTCCACTATTCCAATTATCATATAATTTCGGTGATGCTTTTCTAAAATCATTAAAATATCTATGACAATCTGGGTCAAAATTCTCAAAATCCGTTTTTGTCCGCATTTCTACGTGTCCAATATCGTTCTTTGGATTAAGTCCTACTATCCAAATATCAGCATTAGGATTTCCCTCAATATATTCATTCGGTTCAATATTTTCAGATTTAAATTGTAGTCCGAATTTTGAACATTTGTTACAGGTTATTTTCAATTTCTCGATTTTTTTAGCTGACGCACAACGTCTGAATATACGCATTGCGTTTATTCACCCTTTATCTATAGCGTGTATTGATTTTTTATGAGATAGGATAAAACTTTGCAAATCAATAAAATAATGTATATTTAGAGGAGATATCAATTTCTAAAAAGCGAATGTGATGTGCCCCAATAGCAAAAACATTCTGGCTGAATTCGATGTTAAATTGCGTTTACAGCGCTATGCTCCGGCCAGTAGAAAAACCTATAAAAATGCTCTAGCGAAGTTCTTGTCGCATTTTATTCATCAGGATTTAGCGCTGCTAAGTGTTCCGAAAATCACCAGCTTCCTTTCTTCCCTTCAACAAAAAGAAAACATCAGTCCGTCCTATCAACGACAAATTTTAGCCGCCATCACCAAATTTTATAAACTGCATTACAACAGGCCATTGGATTTATCGGCCTTGTATCCTAAGCGAAAAGCGAAACCCTTACCTAAATATTTGACCACCGACGAAGTAAAGCGACTTTTAGAGAAATGCAATAATTTAAAGCATTTGTGCATACTAAAAATCCTCTATGGCTGCGGACTGCGTGTTTCTGAAGTGGTGGCATTAAAAATTGAAGATATTGATTCCAGTGCGATGCGTCTTTTGGTACGCAATGCAAAAGGGAATAAAGATAGGGTGGTTCCTTTACCTAAATCACTTTTGGGCGACCTGCGCAGCTATTACAGGGCCTTTAGGCCCAAAGACCATCTTTTTGGAGGACAAAATGGAGGGCAATATTCCATTAAAAGCATACAGCAGTTGACAAAAAAATATGCACGAGAAGCGCAAATCATCAAAGAGGTTACCCCACACAAATTGCGTCATTCCTATGCTACGCATCAGCTAGAAAACGGCATTAACATTCGTTATTTGCAGGAATTGATTGGGCATAATTCCATTAAAACAACAGAGGTTTATACCCATATAAGTAAGATTGCTAAAGGGAGTTTAGCCAATCCTTTAGATCAATTGTAGAAATGTTAGGCTTGTTTTTGCTGCACCACCTCATAGACTGTTCCTTCATCGCAACGGAGAATCTTTCCGGGGAATTTTACAATCATATTGTAGTCATGGGTGGCCATAAGAACGGTCATTCCCTGCTGGTGGAGTTTTTGAAAAACACCCATGATCTCTAAACTGGTTTGTGGGTCAAGATTCCCGGTAGGCTCGTCGGCAATAATGATCTCGGGTTTATTGAGTAAAGCCCGGGCAATGGCCACGCGTTGTTGTTCTCCGCCAGACAATTCAAAGGGGTATTTGTGCTCAATATCTGTCATGCCCACCTCAGTAAGCACTTCTTCAATTCGGGTTTTGATTTTATCCTTGTCTTTCCATCCGGTCGCTTTTAGCACAAAATGTAGGTTTGCAAAAACACTGCGGTCGGGGAGGAGTTTAAAATCCTGAAACACCACACCTAATTTTCTGCGTAAATATGGAATGTCTTTTTGGCGCATTTTCGCTAAGTCAAAAGAAGCAATGCTTCCTTCTCCCTGTTGCAAGGGCAAATCGGCATAGAGGGTCTTGATTAGACTGCTTTTTCCCGTTCCTGTTTTTCCAATCAAGAAGACAAAATCCCCCGGAAGGACATCAATATTCACCTCTTTCAAGATGCATTCTTTGTTTTGAAAGATGAAAGCGTTTTGTAATTGAACAATGGATTGACCCATTTGGAATAAGAATTATTTGTTACAAAGCTAAAGATACTATTTCTTGAACGACTACTGAAAAAGGAATTCCAGATTTTGTTAATAATTTTTATACGGAAATGAAAAAATAGCCGTTCTTACTAAAGACAGAAGCCCTAATTTTAAGCAATGCTAAAGATCAAAAACAAGTATTTTTTTCTATTCATTTTTGTTGTGCAGTATACTGGAATTCATTCCCTTAGTGCTCAGCAAGGGTGGGAGTCCAATGCACTTTCTTCTGCCGAATATTTCTTTGCCGCCAATGCCTTTGGTCCTGCCGCCCAATACTATCAAGTGCAAGGCTACTATCCCAATTTGCAAAACGAGCAAAATGCTGCCGAATTTTACTCCATTGCTTCGGCTTTACGACGCAACACGGCTGGAGCAGAAAAGATGCTCACCGCTTTTATGATCGATCATCCCACCAACTATTTGACTGAAACTACTTTTTTTGATGTAGCAAATTTCTATTTCGATCAGGGAAAATATTCTTATGCCTTGAAATGGTACAGTAAAATAAGCGAAAAGGAAATCGCTAAAGTGCAACGTCCCAGCTATAATTTCAACAAAGCCTATACTTTTTTTGCTTCCAAACGGTACAAGAATGCCAAGCCACTGTTTGAGAAAATCAAGGAATTACCCGATTACCAAAACGATGCAAATTACTACCTAGGCTATATTGCCTACCAATTAGAAGATTTTGAAGAGGCCAACCGGAACTTTGAAAAACTCAACAGGAAACAAGACGACAACACCGTTGGCTATTTTCAAGCCGACATGAATTTTAAGTTGGGTCGTTTTGAAAAGGCCATTGCCTTAGCGCGAAAAAGCCTTAAAGGAGCAGATGAGAAGGAAACCTCTGAACTCTCAAAAATTATTGGAGAAAGCTATTTCAACCTAAAAGATTACCGCTCGGCTCTTCCTTACTTAATGGAGTACAAAGGGAAGAGGGGCAAGTGGAACAATACCGACAATTACCAGTTGGGGTATGCTTTTTACAGGATCAACGACTACCAAAAGGCCATAGAACAATTCAATAAAATCATGAGTGGTAAAAATGCTGTTGCGCAAAACGCTTATTATCACCTGGCCGATAGCTACCTACAAACCCAACAGCAAACCGCCGCTCTAAATGCCTTTAAACGGGCTTCAGAAATGAAGTTTGATGCGGTGATTGCTGAAGATGCTTTGCTGAATTACGCTCGCTTGAGCTATACGCTCGGTAATTCCTACGAAAGTCCATCGGCTGTTTTACAGCGTTTTATCAAAACCTATCCAAAAAATGAAGCCGTTACTGCAATCGAAGAATTACTGCTGGACTCTTATGTTAATTCCCAGAACTTCGATGCTGCCCTCGATTTATTAGAGAAATTAAGCGCCAGTCAATTTAATGAGGCCCGCCAAAAGGTATTCTACCTAAAAGCAACCTCACTATACAAAACAGGGCAATTCAAAGAAGCCATTGAATTTTATGCATCAGCAATCAAGGCTCATTCAAATGCCTATATCATTGCCACTTCTTTGTACTGGCAAGCCCAAGCTTATTTTGAGATAAAAGAATATGCGCTGGCGGTGGAAACCTTTCTTGAAGCAAAAGCCCAACCAAAATTTGCGTCCCTTGACGGCGCAGAATTATTCGACTATCATGTTGGCTATGCCTATTTCAATCTAAAAAATTATTCCCAAGCCCTCACTTCCTTTGAACGTTTTTTATCGACGGCCCAAAGCGTAAACTACGAACGCGATACACGCCTACGCATGGGAGACAGTCATTTTGTATTAAAGGCCTATTGGCCTGCCATGGATCAGTATGAAAAAGCCACAGTCCTTCAGCCTCAAAAAGGAACCTATGCCATGTTTCAACAGGCCATCAGCTACGGTTTTGTAAATCGAACACAGCAGAAAATAGCCTTGTTGCAAGACATTATTAATCAATTTCCGAACTCAAACCTGGTAGACGATTGCCAGTTTGAATTGGCCTTGGCCTATACCAAACTAGACGATACTACTAATGCTATTGCGACCTATGATGCGCTGATTGGTCAATTTGCAGATAGCCCTTATCGTTCCAAATCTTTATTAAATAAAGGCTTGATTTTATTTAATAATGAAGCCCCACTAGAAGCCAACACTGTGCTAAAACAATTGGTCGAAACTTATCCCAATGAAGCGCTCGCTCAACAAGCACTGCAAACAGTTAAAGAAATTGCCATAGAACAAAACACAGTCGATGCTTTTTCTGCTTGGCTAAAAGGAATCGATGTTGCTACCATTCCTGATCTAGAAATTGAAAAAGCTTCTTTCGATGCGATTGAACGCCTCCTAAATGACGGAAAGAAGAAACCCTTGAAGCGCGCCTTGCAATCCTACCTAGCTACCTATGTCGAAGGCGGAAATTCAATCCGTGCAGCCTTTTTATTGGCAGAATTGGCTTTTGAAGAAGAAGAGTGGGTAGAAGCAACTGCGCAATATGCAGCAGTAATTGATCAACCCTTCAACACCTACACGGAACAGTCTCTTGTGCGTATTACACAAGCCTTGCTTCAAATGGAAGAAAGAGACAAGGCTTTTTTGTTTTGGCAGAAATTAGAGGAACTCGCCCAGTTTGAGGAGAACAAGCGCTATGCACAGTTTAATTTGATGCAGTATTATTTCCAAACCCAAAAATACCCTGAAGCAATTGCCTATGCAGAAAGTATTTTAGCCCTGAACAATATAGAAGAGCAAATCAAGTGGGATGCCTACTACGTTTTGGCTAAAGCAGCCGAAGCAAGTGCAGACATTGCAAAGATGTCCTCGGCTTTCAAAGCATTAGAAAAGGCGCCCAAAGGCGAATGGGCGGTTGAAGCACTCTACTATGATGCAGCCACAAAACACAAGCAATTGGACTTCGCTGCTTCAAACACTGTCATCGAAAATATTGCACAAAACTATGGTGGATATCCCGAGTGGGGCGCGCGAAGTTTATTGCTCATGTCTAAGAATTTTTATCAGTTAGACGATGCCTTCCAAGCCACCTATATTCTGGAATCCATTTTAGAAAACTTCACCCAGTTTCCCGATGTTATCAAAGAAGCCAAAGCTGATCTCGATAACATTAAAATGGTGGAAGCAAAGAATAACGGCTCGATTAACCTAGAAAACACCTCCAATGAATAAACAGTTGCTTTTCGTTTTCTTGCTCTGTTTTCTTGGTCATGTTTTTGGCCAAGAAAGTGAAAATATCGGTGTGCAAGAAGTTACCGTTATTAAATCCTACACCCCAAGTTTACAAGATGTATTCAAGCTTCGGCAAAGTCCGCAGGTAATTGATTCCATCATTGCACCAAAAAAAGACGTTACCTACAGCATATTTTCCGTCCCGGTTGCTTCTACATTCATCCCTTCAAAAGGAAGTGCCCGACAACTGCAGCCCAAGAAAAAGAAACCTCAGTTCAATTCCCAAGCAGCGCTAGGTTTTGGAAACTTTAACCAGCTGTTGTTCGATTACAGCAGTAACTATTCCATTGATCGACGTCAAAAAATCGACTGGCTGGTCAATTACAATGGGTTTTTAAGAAATATTGAAGACGTTCCGTTGGATTCCAAGCAATCAAATCTTATGCTCAATGTCTCGCATCAATACGCGACTACAAAACGGAACAACTTTTCTCAACTCAATTTCAGGCAGCACCAACAATCTTTTTATGGCTTACGCGCTCCCATAGAAGATCAATTTATTTTGGACAACTTGGATCCAAAACAAAACCTGAATTACTTTTCATTGACTTCCAACTGGCAATGGTATGAACCATGGGTCAAAGCGCTGAAGTTAAATACTTATTTGACCTCAGACGCTTTTGCTACCACAGAAGCCGAGCTGGATTTTTCCGCTAAAATACAAACGCTTATTGGGGGAGTAGCAGTGACTTTACTCCCTGAATTCACTTACTTAAACACCAAGTTCGAAGAAGACTTCTACAGTCGTCTACCTATTGACTACACAGCAGGAAAAGGAAGCCTTTCCTTCTTTGCGAGTAAAATTCGCGGGAAGTTTAAGTTCAAAGCGGGTGCCACGGCTGTTATCGGAATTGGAGACGAATTCACTGAAAACAACCTCTTTGTTTATCCTCAATTGGCACTGTCATATTTGCCAGAGAAGGGGAATTTTGCACCCTTCTTGAAAGTGGATGGCGATTTAACCTTAAATAGTTTCCGCTCTTTTTCACACGAAAACCCTTATGTCGCTCCCGCAATTGATTTGCAGAGCTCTTTCATTCCGCTAAAAGTTCAATTGGGGACTCGTTCAAAATTCTCTGCGGGCTGGGAATTTCAGTGGAATTTAGATTATCAGCAAAACAAACAAAGACCGTTGTTTAGAAACTTTGGTCGAGATATCGACCGTCAAAACATCATTGCCTACCGCCTTGGCAACAGCTTTGAAGTAGAATATGCTTCAATGACCACAGTTGGTGTCACGGCTCAACTTTCTGCTGCTTTTAAGAATGGAGGAAGAATGCAACTAAAGGCGAGCTATGCCGATTATTCTTTCGATGAGCAAACAGATGAAACCAATCTAGCGCAATCAACTGCGTTTAACTTGCCGCAGCTTGCGCTCTCGTTCAATGGTACCCTAAAAGTAGGACAGAGAATCAATGTGCAATGGCTGTTAAAGCATGTTGGAGATCGACAAAATGCCTATAGAAATAGTTCGTTTATTGGACAAGACATTCAGGATGCACCCGTGCTCATAGAAGAGCTTAGTGCTTTCACTCAAATAGACCTCAGTGCTAACTATGCCTTTAATGAACGTTGGGGACTATTCTTAAAAGGAAAAAACCTAACCAATCAAACGACCTTGCAATGGAGTAATTATCCTGTCTATGGAACACAAGTCCTACTGGGTCTGCGGTATAATTTTGATCTCTCTTTTTGATTGAATTGATAAGGTTTATGTTATTTTTGTAATTTAAAACCCGTAAAATGAAAAGTATAGTTAAAGCCATGGCGCTCCTACTAATAGGTACGACCTCTTGTTCCAATTATAATGCTGATCTCATCATTCACAATGCGAGAATATATACCGTAAACGATTCTTTTGAGCTCGCCTCCACTTTAGTGGTGAAAGACGGAAAATTCATTGCCGTTGGAGAAGATGATTTACGGAATAGATACAGCTCTGCGGCTACACTAGATCTTAAAGGAATGCCTGTTTATCCTGGATTGATTGACGCACATTGTCATTTTTATCAATTGGGATTAGCTCAAGAGCATGTTGATCTTAGAGGGTCAAAAAGTGTGGAGGAAGTAATTTCCCGCCTAAAGGCATTTGAACAAACATCAAGCACAAATGTTTTGATGGGACGTGGTTGGGATCAAAACCTTTGGGAGGAAAAAGAATTTCCAACCAAAGAAATGTTGGATAAGGCTTTTCCAAATAAATTAGTTGTTTTAGAGCGTGTAGATGGTCATGCGGCCTATGTGAATAGCAATGTTTTGTCGGCAGCAAAGATCACCAAAGACACCAAGGTAGCGGGTGGAGAAGTAATCTTAGCGAACAATGAACCAACAGGAATATTGATCGACAAGGCTTCAGATTTGGCTTATGCAATTTTACCTGAGCCAACACGCGCAGAGCAGATTGTTGCCCTTCAAAAAGCTGAAAAAATTGCCTTGGCCAATGGTTTGACTACTGTTGACGACGCAGGACTTAACAGAGCTCAACTTGAATTGATTGATAGCTTGCACCGCACAAATGATTTGAAAATTCGTGTGTACGGAATGATCTCAAACACCCCAGAAAATTTAGCGCACTATCTCGAAAAAGGAATTACCCAAACAGACCGACTCACCATTCGATCTGTAAAGGTCTACGCAGATGGAGCTTTAGGGAGTAGAGGTGCAGCACTTAAGAGACCCTATGCTGATGCGAAAAAGAACAAGGGCTTGTTTATTACCTCGCCTGAGAAAATCGAGGAACTGGCCTATATTCTAGCGAAAAAAGGATTTCAGATGAATACACACGCTATTGGTGATGCAGCCAATGAGGTTGTTTTAAATGCCTATGAGAAAGCACTCAGTGTAAATCCAGATCCACGTTGGAGAATCGAACATGCCCAAGTGGTAGATAAGGTAGATCTCGAAAAGTTTGGAGCAAAAATACTGCCCTCAGTACAACCCACCCATGCCACTAGTGATATGGAATGGGCAGACGAACGCCTAGGAGAGAAGCGTATAGCAAATGCCTATTCGTATAAAGAACTTCTTGATTGGTCTGGTAAAATTGCACTGGGAACCGACTTCCCTGTTGAACGTGTAAGCCCAATTCACACCTACTACTCGGCCGTGGCACGAAAAGACCTGAATGGAAATCCCTCTGGAGGTTATCAAATGGACAATGCACTCTCTCGATCAGAAGCCTTAAAGGGGATGACTAAATGGGCAGCTTACGCCAATTTTGAAGAAGAAGAGAAAGGGAGTATTGAAGTAGGGAAAGTAGCCGACTTTGTGCTACTTACCAACGACATAATGGTGCTTAATGATTCTGAGTTATTGGCCACAGAGGTCTTAGCCACATTTTTAAATGGTGAAATGGTTTATCAGCGAAAGCAATAAACTTAATTTTATTTATTTTATATGTACTTTAACTAGTGATGCTTTAAATTTATAAGCATATTCGCTTTTTTTGGTTTAAAAAATCAATTGATAAGTTTTTCGACTCTTTAAAGAATTGTACTACACGTAGATTTGTAAAAAATTAAAATTATGTGTGGTATTGTATGTGCCTTTGATCTAAAGCAAACAGCAGAAGATTTACGTCCTCAAGTATTGGAAATGTCGAAACAAATTCGTCACCGCGGGCCAGATTGGAGCGGGATATTTTCCAATGATAAAGCAATCCTAAGCCATGAGCGTTTAGCGATTGTTGATCCAACTTCTGGAAATCAACCCTTGTTTAGTCAAGATGGACGCTATGTATTAGCGGCCAATGGTGAAATATACAATCACAAAGAATTGCGCGCTCAATTAGACGGTAAATACAACTTCACCACCCAGTCAGACTGCGAGGTTATCTTGGCGCTTTACCAAGAAAAAGGAGCAAGCTTTTTGGATGAGTTAAATGGTATTTTTGGTTTCGCCATTTACGATACCCAAGAAGACACTTATTTTATTGCAAGAGACCATATGGGGATCATTCCACTCTACATGGGATGGGATGCAGACGGAACATTTTATGTTGCTTCAGAGTTAAAAGCTCTGGAAGGTGTATGTACGAAAATTGAACTATTCCCTCCGGGACATTATTATTTGAGTTCAGAAGAGGCACCCGTGCAATGGTATACCCGCGATTGGATGGAGTATGATGCGGTCAAAGACAACACGACCAGTATTGATGAATTACATGATGCCTTATCGGCTGCTGTAAAACGTCAACTGATGAGTGATGTGCCTTACGGAGTTTTACTTTCTGGGGGATTGGATTCCTCCGTTACATCCGCTTTGGCAAAACAATATGCTGCCAAACGTGTCGAATCGGACGATGACCAGGCGGCTTGGTGGCCACAACTGCATTCCTTTGCTGTTGGTCTAGAAGGTTCGCCAGACTTGGCTGCCGCGCAAAAAGTGGCAGATCATATTGGAACAGTGCATCACGAAATAAAATTCACCATCCAAGAAGGCTTAGATGCCATTCGCGATGTTGTCTATCATTTAGAAACCTATGACATAACCACCATTCGCGCATCTACGCCCATGTACCTCATGGCAAGAGCAATCAAAGCCTTGGGAATAAAAATGGTCTTGTCTGGAGAAGGTGCAGATGAATTGTTTGGAGGTTATTTGTATTTCCATAAAGCACCAACAGCCAAAGATTTTCACGAAGAAACCGTCCGTAAGCTGGATAAATTACACCAATACGATTGCTTGCGGGCAAACAAATCGTTGGCAGCTTGGGGAATTGAAGGACGTGTTCCTTTCTTAGACAAAGAGTTTATGGATGTTGCCATGCGAATCAACCCGCAAGACAAGATGATTAACAAAGAGCGCATCGAGAAATGGGTTATTCGAAAAGCCTTTGAAGACTATCTTCCAGAAAGCGTTGCTTGGCGTCAAAAAGAGCAGTTCTCTGATGGAGTTGGCTACGATTGGATAGATACCCTCAAAGAAGTGGTGAATGATGCTGTAACCGACGAACAAATGGCTAATGCGCATTTCCGTTTCCCAGCTCAAACACCCCAAAATAAAGAAGAATTTTATTACCGTAGTATTTTTGAGGAGCATTTCCCTAGTGAAACCGCGGCCTTATGTGTGCCTTCGGTGCCTTCTGTTGCCTGTAGTACTCCTGTTGCTTTGGAGTGGGACGAGGCATTCAAAAACATGAACGACCCTAGCGGAAGAGCAGTAGCAAAAGTACACGATGATGCCTATGGTGAATAGAATTATTTACACACTAAAAAAAGGGGCAAATTGCCCCTTTTTTTAGTGCATTTATTCACAGAAAATGTTGATAACTTAGGTGGATTGATGCGAGTAATTACAGGCTTTTACCTACTTAATTCAGTATATTTGAGTTAAGTCAGAATTTGACCTTAAAAAACCAAAAATATTATGAGTGAAACACCACAAAATCCACAGTATTCTGCGGATAGTATTCAGGCGCTTGAAGGAATGGAGCATGTGCGCATGCGACCTTCAATGTACATTGGTGATGTAGGCACAAGAGGATTGCACCATTTGGTCTACGAAGTTGTTGATAATTCCATCGATGAAGCCCTTGCAGGTCACTGTGATGCTATTACAGTAACCATTAATGAAGATAATTCCATTACTACCGTAGATAACGGTCGTGGAATTCCTGTCGGTATCCATAAAAAAGAAGGTGTTTCTGCCCTTGAAGTTGTTATGACTAAGATTGGAGCAGGAGGGAAGTTTGATAAAGATTCCTACAAGGTTTCTGGAGGATTGCACGGTGTGGGTGTTTCTTGTGTAAATGCACTTTCAGAATCGCTCAAAGCAACTGTTTATCTCGACGGGAAAATATGGGAACAAGAATACGAAAGAGGGAAGCCAGTCTACGCAGTGCGTGAGGCAGGAACAACCGACCAAAAAGGAACAACAGTTACCTTTAAGCCGGATCCACAGATTTTCCAACAAACATTAGAATACAATTATGATACGCTAGCAGGTCGTATGCGTGAATTGTCTTACCTGAACAAGGGAATTACCATTCACATGATTGACAGTCGTCGTACCGATGAAAAAGGCGAAACCATCAGAGAAACCTTTCATTCTGAAGAGGGATTGAAAGAATTTATCACTTTCTTGGACGAAACCAGAGAGTCAATCATCAAAGATGTGATTTCCATCGAAGGAGAAAAGAATGGCATTCCTGTTGAGGTTGCCATGGTGTACAACACTTCTTTTTCAGAAAATTTACATTCGTATGTAAACAATATTAATACCCATGAAGGAGGAACACACCTATCTGGTTTTAGAAGAGGACTAACCTCTACCTTGAAGAAATATGCAGACGGTTCTGGTTTGCTCGATAAATTGAAATTTGAAATTAGTGGAGATGACTTCCGTGAAGGACTGACCGCCATTATTTCGGTTAAAGTAGCCGAACCACAATTTGAAGGACAAACAAAAACTAAGTTAGGGAACAGAGAGGTGACTGCTGCAGTCTCACAAGCGGTTTCTGAAATGTTAGAGAACTATTTGGAAGAAAACCCGAATGATGCAAAAACCATCGTTCAAAAGGTAATTCTTGCCGCACAAGCCAGACATGCTGCCCGAAAGGCACGTGAAATGGTACAGCGAAAAACAGTTATGAGTGGAGGTGGTTTACCCGGAAAGCTCTCTGACTGTTCTGAACAAGATCCAGCTCGTTGCGAAGTATTTCTCGTAGAGGGAGATTCGGCAGGTGGTACGGCCAAACAAGGACGTGACCGAAAATTCCAAGCAATTTTACCTCTGAGAGGAAAAATTCTCAACGTGGAAAAAGCCATGCAACACAAGGTGTTTGAAAACGAAGAAATCCGAAATATTTATACGGCACTTGGTGTTACCATTGGAACAGAAGAAGATAGTAAAGCCTTGAACTTAGAAAAATTGCGATACCACAAAGTAGTCATCATGTGTGATGCCGATGTTGATGGTAGTCACATTTCTACCCTTATTTTAACTTTCTTTTTCCGTTATATGCGCGAATTGGTGGAATCGGGCTATGTCTACATCGCTACTCCGCCACTTTATTTGGTGAAAAAAGGGGCCAAGAAAGAATATGCATGGAACGATGATCAACGCGATCTGTTGATGCAACAATACGGTCAAGGGGCAAGTATTCAGCGCTACAAAGGGTTGGGAGAAATGAATGCAGGACAATTGTGGGACACAACTATGAATCCTGAATTTAGAACCCTGCGTCAAGTAGCCATCGACAGTGGTAGCGAAGCCGACCGTATTTTTTCAATGTTAATGGGAGACGAGGTGCCACCTAGACGTGATTTTATTGAACGCAATGCTGTCTATGCAAATATTGATGCGTAATTTTGCATCGCTAATTAATTATTAAACGAATAAAAATGAAAGTAACCATAGTAGGGGCTGGAAATGTTGGAGCCTCATGTGCAGAATATATTGCCATCAAACGCATTGCAAGTGAAGTAGTTTTGCTTGACATCAAAGAAGGATTTGCCGAAGGAAAAGCACTTGATTTAACACAAACGGCAACAACTCTAGGATTCAATACCCGTATCACGGGAGTAACCAATGATTATTCAGCCACGGCTAAAAGTGATGTGGTAGTCATTACCTCTGGTATTCCAAGAAAACCAGGCATGACACGTGAAGAACTAATTGGTATTAATGCAGGAATTGTTAAATCGGTAGCCGAAAGTATTTTAGCGCATTCGCCAGAAGCCATCATTGTTGTGGTGTCAAATCCAATGGATACCATGACCTATTTAGCCTTAAAAGCGACGGGTCTTCCCAAGAACAGAATTATAGGAATGGGCGGCGCACTAGATAGCTCACGTTTCAAAACCTATTTATCTAAAGCCTTAGATAAACCAGCCAATGATATCCAAGGAATGGTTATTGGTGGTCACGGTGATACAACCATGATTCCATTAACTCGTCTAGCGAGTTACAACGGAACACCAGTTAGTCAACACTTAACGACAGAGGCTATGGAAGAAGTAGCTGCTGCAACCATGGTTGGTGGAGCAACGCTAACCAAATTGTTGGGAACATCAGCATGGTATGCTCCTGGAGCCTCTGTTGCCTACCTTGTGGATAGCATCATTAACGACCAAAAACGAATGATTCCGTGTTCTGTGTTTCTTGAAGGAGAATATGGACAAGACGATATTTGTATTGGTGTTCCATGTATCATAGGTAAAAATGGTGTTGAAGCCATTGTCGATGTACAATTGGACGCTGCTGAACAAGAAAAGTTTGCCAAAAGCGCCCAAGCTGTTCGTACAATGAACGACGCTCTAGGGTCAATTTCACACTAAACCTTTCAAAAGAACCGCCATTTGGCGGTTTTTTTATTTGAAATCGCGTATAAAGTTGCTAAATGCGGCGGTAAACTTTATATTTGCGAGCCTTTAAAACGCTTAAAATTATTAGCATGCAAAATAATGGACTCATAAAACTATTCGCTTTCCTCTTTGGAATCGTTAGTATTTACCAACTTTCTTTCACTTTTATAGCAAGTAACCAAGAAGCTAAAGCAAAATCATATGCAGAAGCTACAATTGCTGAAGACCAACCAGATTTTATCGCACTACGTGAAAATGTAGAAGCGGAATACCTAGATTCTATTGGTTCTCAATCGCTGTATGGATTTACTTCCTACAACGATGCCAAAGGGAAAGAGTTGAACAAAGGATTGGATTTAAAAGGAGGGATAAACGTTATCCTTCAAATTTCTGTTCGCGATATACTCAAAGGACTGGCAGATAACACCAAAAACCCAATCTTCAACAAGGCACTTGATGAAGCTGATCTCTTGCAAAAGAATACGGATGATCCCTACGTGGAATCTTTCTTTGCCGCCTTTGAAGACATTAAAGGAACAACGAATCTTGCTGATCCAGATATTTTTGCCAACAGAACATTAAGCGATCAAATTAATTTTGAAATGAATGACGAACAAGTTCGTCCAATCATTCGCCGTAAAATTGATGAATCCATCATTTCTGCCTTTGAAGTACTGCGCAAGCGTATCGATAAGTTTGGTGTAACACAACCCAATATTCAGCGTTTGGGAACTTCAGGAAGAATTCTTGTTGAGCTTCCTGGCGCTAGAGATGTCGAACGTGTTAAGAATCTCTTGCAGAGTACAGCTCAGTTAGAGTTTTGGGAGACCTTTAAAAACGATCAGTTTTTTAGCTTTCTTTCGCAAGCCAATGAGTTGGTAAAAGAAATCGAAGCGGCTAAACCGAAAGAAACTGCCACAGATTCGAATGCCTCTGCCATTGATGATTTATTGGCAGATGTTGAAGCTCAAGATTCAATCACTCCTTCTGCAGCTAATCCTATCCTAGATTTAATTCGCGGCTATGGTTACCAAGGCGGGCCAGTATTAGCACAGTTCTCTAAAAAGGACATGGATGTAGTGCAAGCTTATTTAGACCTTCCAGAAGTACGTCGTTTACTTCCACAAAACTTACGCTATGTTGATTTTGCCTGGGGAAAACCAAACCCCAATGCAGATCTAGTAGATCTATACCTTATAAAATCGAACCGCGACGGGATTCCCCCATTGAGTGGTGGAGTAATTGTTGATGCGGTGCAAACCTACAGCCAATTGGGTCAGCCTGCCGTTTCCATGCAAATGGATTCTAAAGGAGCCCGTATCTGGGAAAACATGACCGGAAAAGCCTTTAAAGAAGGAAGTAATATCTCTATTGTATTGGACGATGTTGTTTATTCTGCGCCTGGTGTTAATAATGGTGCTATTGCCGGAGGACGTTCTGAGATTACAGGAACTTTTACCCTTAACGAAGCAATTGACTTGGCCAATGTTTTACGCGCGGGTAAATTGCCTGCATCTGCAGAAATCATTCAATCTGAAATTGTTGGTCCCTCACTTGGAAAAGAAGCCATTCAGAGTGGTATCTATTCATTTGGGATTGCCTTAATCATCGTATTATTATGGATGATATTTTATTACGGATCATCGGGTATCTATGCTGATGTCGCCTTGGCCTTGAACATCCTTTTAATCTTTGGAATTCTAGCGGGTCTAGGAGCGGTGTTAACGCTTCCTGGAATTGCTGGTATCGTCTTAACCATTGGTATTTCAGTCGATGCTAACGTACTTATCTTTGAGCGAATTCGTGAAGAATTGCGCAAAGGTAAAGGAGCGTTAAAAGCTGTCGCAGATGGATTCAATAACGCCTTGTCTTCTATCTTAGATGCAAACATTACAACAGGGCTAACCGCTTTGATTTTATTCATCTTTGGAACGGGACCAATTAAAGGATTTGCTACAACCTTGTTAATCGGTATTGGAACATCATTGTTTACCGCAATTTTCATTACTCGTTTATTTGTAGACGGACGTTTATTTAAAGGAAAGAAAGTAAGCTTTTCGACTGCTGCAACCGAAGGATTGTTTACCAATATGAAGATTAGCTTTTTGCAAAAACGTAAAGTTGCCTACATCATTTCTGGTGTCTTGGTTGTATTGAGTTTAGCTTCCTTGTCCATTAATGGATTGAACCAAGGAGTTGATTTTGTTGGAGGGCGTTCATACACTGTTCGTTTTGACCAAGTAATGAACCCAACAGAGGTGGAAGCAAGCCTTATCGAAACATTTGGTAGTGCTGAAGCCAAAACCTATGGCGACGACAACCAATTGAAGATTACCACGAAGTATAAAATTGAAGAAGAAGGGTCGTCAATTGACCAAGAAATTTATACTAAACTATATGCTTCTCTTCAATCATTCTTGCCAGAAGGCCTCACTTTTGATGCCTTTGTCAACGGAGCTGAAGACAAAACAGTAGGGATCATGTCTTCGATCAAAGTAGGACCAACCATTGCCGATGATATCAAGAAGAATTCGTACCTAGCGGTTATTGGTTCGTTGATCGTCGTATTCCTTTACATCTTATTGCGTTTCCGCAAATGGCAATTCTCCTTGGGAGCTGTTGCAGCTGTATTCCACGATGTCTTGATCGTATTAGGGATATTCTCACTGACCTATAGCTTTATGCCTTTTAACATGGAAATCAACCAAGCGTTTATTGCGGCAATCTTGACCGTAATTGGATATTCCTTGAATGATACGGTTGTAGTGTTTGACCGTATTCGTGAATACACCAACGATCACCCAAAATGGTCACTTAGCGAAAAAGTAAATGGTGCATTGAATTCTACGCTAAGTAGAACATTGAATACTTCATTAACCACCTTATTGGTGTTATTGGCCATCTTTATCTTTGGTGGAGAATCAATCAGAGGCTTTATGTTTGCCTTGATTGTAGGGGTGTTGGTAGGAACTTATTCTTCTGTCTTTATCGCAACACCAGTTATGTTTGATACACAAAATAAAGAGGAAGAAAATAACAACTAGTTGCCTTCTTCTTAATGCAAATAAAAAAATCCCGGCTGTGCTGGGATTTTTTATTAGACGGAACTTTAGTTTGCGAAGTAATGTGTGTAATTAAATAGAAGTATTCGCCATGTTTAATAAAAAGACCACCCTATTGAGGTGGTCTTTTGTTTTTAAACGAAATAGGTTGGTTAGAATTTGTAGCTCAGTGCTAAAGCATAATTTCTTCCTAATTGTCCCATTTGAGATACTTCACTTGAATATAAAAAACGCCCTCCAGCACTTGTACCATTACTATCATTAGTTACGTCTGGATATACATCAAATGCATTGTTCATGATTCCTGTTAAAAGCAATTGTGGTGTGAACTTGTAGGTCACACGAAAATCTGTTACAAGTTTAGAACCTAATTCTTGATCAAATTGAGGGTTACCCCCTACATGTGCAACAGTAACTTTTCCAAAATGTGTATTGTATATACCAAAATCAATCTTTTCAGTTTGGTAGTCAGCGGTTAAAGCAATTTTATGCTTTGGACGTGAATCAGTGATTAAACTTGCTTCTCTATGATCAAAGATTTCAACCCCTGCTAATTCTTGAGGAGTATCAATGCTATCAATATTAGTCTTGTTTAAGTTACCAGTGAGCCCAAGGGTTAAATCATCTTTTTTCCAATTGAATACAAAGTCTAAACCTGTAGTACTTGTATTACCAGCATTGATCCAAGCTTGTATTGAAACCAAACCTGCATCTAATAAAGACTGTGCTAAAGCACTTCCTTCTGCTCCTTGAATTTGAGAAGTAAATAGTACACGATCATTAACTTTGATGTTATAGAAATCAATACTACCCGTGAATCCTTGACCATTTCCGAAGGTTAAACCAGCTGTAATGTTAAATGATGTTTCTGGGAAAAGATCCTGAATACCCAAAGCTCTGACCTCTGGCGTTCCGTTTTGTAATGTTCCTTGTAATAATGGCTCAGAAGATCCAGCAACAATAATATATTGAGTGTTGGACAGTTTTTGTTGGTGTAAAGACGGTGCTCTAAATCCAGTAGAAACTGAT